>JACCDX010953049.1_pt1 | contig 48115 bp, 49 predicted proteins | sample 7449681 | NCBI WGS metagenome assembly JACCDX01 (sample SAMN15323450, study PRJNA562643) | freshwater metagenome | isolation source: river surface water | place: USA:Blue River Watershed | collected 2017-08-18
AGCGCGTTGCAGAATTCCTGCAGGACGTAGGTCGCACCAGAGTAGCCCATAAACGGTGTCCCGGTATGACGGCGGATGATCGCCCCGGGAAACGACGCCGGAATGTAGGTGGCGCGCGATCCGTTCTCCGCAAGGTACATGCGCTCGTTGTAGCTGCCAAACATGACGAGCGGTGGTTTGTCTTTGCAGAGCTGACGAACGGTCTCACTGTCGGTCTTTTCACCGGGTTTACGCGACACCGCAAACTGACAGGGCAGGCCGAGCTCGTCTTCCAGGAAGTGGCGGACACCACGGGCATAGGTGTCGTTGGCCACAATCGCGAAACTCGCCGTGCCGAAGAAATCCTGTGTCACCGAGCGCCACAGATCCCAGATGGGCTTGATCGTGGTGTGCTTTTGCTGGGTGATGAACGGCTCGGGATCTAACCCCAGCAGCTCGCCCAAGGTACGCAGGAATTTCGTGGTGCTGTGCAGACCGATGGGGGCCTGCAGATAGGGGCGATCCAGCGCTTCGCATAAGAGCCGTCCAAACTCGCGGTACATGCAGATGTTGACATCGGCCTCGACCAGGCGGGACACGTCGGCCAAGTGCGATCCCAGGGGGAAGACCATATTGATCTCCGCACCAATGCCCTGAACCAGACGGCGAATCTCTGCCAGATCGCTGGCCATATTGAAGGTGCCATAGGCCGGACCGATGATGTTGACGCGCGGCTTTTCGCCTTCTTTGCGCGGACGTCGTGCCGGCACTTTCTTCATGCCGTATTCGGTCCATAACCACATCATTGCCCGGTTGGCACACTGCCATTGATCCTCGTCGATCGTCCGCGGCAAAAAGCGTTTGATGTTCGTGCCCTCGGGCGTGACACCGCCGCCAATCATTTCGGCAATCGATCCGGTCACCACCACCGCCGGGAGATCGGGATCCAAGGTGGCATGGGCGCGCTTCATGGCGCCTTCAGTGCCCTCACGGCCCAATTGCTCCTCGGCTAAACCCGTCACCACGATGGGCAGCTCATGCGGTGGCAATGCATCGGTGTAATGCAACACCGATGTCACCGGCAGGTTCTCACAGCCCACGGGGCCATCGATCACCACCTGCAGGCCTTTGATGGCGGTAAACACGTAAACGGCTCCCCAGTAGCCGCCCGCGCGATCATGATCGATAACGAACATCAGCCCATCTCCTCGGATTTGCGGGCCTTTTGCATTTTGGCCAGCTGTCGACGGGTCATCTCTCGGAATTCGGGGTGGGCCTTGGGCGTTTCCTCCCATACACCCGCGTTATCGCCGTTGCCCACGTCCTCAAAGAACTCGTGCATCTGATCAAAGCGCGCCTTATTGCCGATGGCCGCATTGATCACCTGGGCGAGGGAGCCCGCACCGGCGGGGCCCATCAGGGGACGGGCCGAGATGAGATTGGTGAAGTACAGGGCCGGAATGCTGGCCTGCTTGGCCGCCTGGACCACCGGCGTGGTGCCAATGGCGAGATCAGGACGAAACTCCTGCATCGCATTGATGTCCTGCTCCAACGATGCCCGAAACTGCACCTGCACACCCTTGGCCTCCAGCCATTGACGATCGTCATCGCTCCAGACGGTGCGCGGACAGGCCGTGCCCACGTATCGCACATCGGCGCCCGATTCGATCAATAAGCGGGCCACCAACAACTCCGAGCCTTCATAGCCACTCATCGTGATACGGCCGCGAATCGGCATACGGGCAATCGCCCCTTGAATGGCCGCGAGTATGGTGTTTTTAGCGGCATCAATTTTTTCCTGCGACACGTTGGCGGCTCTGCCGATGGCCTGAAGCCAACGCTCCGTCCCCTCGACCCCCACCGGCGCGGAGCCCACCACGGGCCGTCCAGCAGCCTCAAATTCGCGAATGCTGGCCGTGTAAAACGGATGGATCGCCGCTACCGCTGCACCATCGAGTGCTGTGTAGAGTTCCCGCCACTCGCGTGTGGGCACCACCGGACCGGCCGCCAATCCCATGGGCGCCAGCATCATGCCGATGCCCACCGGATCGGCCGGAAACATCTCGCCCAACAGCGTGATGGTGGGCTTATCGGTCACACGATTTTTCGGCGCGGACACCGGACCGGCCATGATTTCTTCGCGCGCGTATTTCAGCATGGCACCGGCCAACACATCTTTCGCTTCAGCGTGCGTGGGCACACCGAAACCGGGCACATCAATGCCAATCACACGAACGCCATTAATTTCTTTCGGCAGCAGGCGCAAGGGCACGCCACTGGCCGTGGGCACGCACAAATTGATGATGACAATTGCATCGTATCGGCTGGGATCGGCCTGGGCATGCACCGACTCCCGAATATCTTCAAACAGCTTTCCGGTGACGAGTGTCTCGGAATTAAACGGCACATAGCCCACACTGCGGCGGGCGCCATAGAAATGCGAAGTAAACGTTAATCCATACACGCAGCAGGCGGATCCGGACAGAATCGTGGCCGTGCGACGCATCCGCAGGCCCACACGCAATGATCCAAACGCCGGACACATGCTCTGCGGCTGATCGTGCGGGCCTTTTGGATAATCCGCTGCGTAGCGCGCCAATGTCTCCGATGATCCCGTTGCCTGCGCGGCCGCCTGCAGTGTGCCGCGATCCGAGTGGCAACCCAGACCCTCGGCGGCGTTGACCACTTTGATCGGAATATCGAGAGGTTTATTCATGGCCACTCGCTTCAGACTTCCTCGTAGACCACTTCCAGGGTCTTCTTCACCGGGGTCTCCACACCCGTCATGTCGGCCATGGTCGCGGGCTGCAACACCACATGACGACCCACCGTATCGGAGGCAAATAATCCGAGCAGCTCGTCTTGGGTCAGCGGCGTTGGCCGCACCGGTGGCGATTGCGCGACGTTGTGACCGAGTTCTGCAAACAATGGGCCCCATTGGCTGTCGGGCTTGCCCACGATTTCATAGCTTGCGCTTTTGCGGCGAATATCGTCGTGCGCGGGAATGGCCGCCAGTACCGGAATACCGACTTTTTCTGCAAAGGCCGCGGCCTCACCCGTACCATCGTCCTTGTTAATCACCATGCCGGCCACGCCCACATTGCCGCCAAGTTTGCGGAAATACTCCACCGCGGAGCAGACGTTGTTGGCGACATACAGGGACTGCAGATCATTACTGCCGACCACAATCACCTTCTGACACATGTCACGGGCAATCGGCAGACCAAATCCGCCGCAGACCACATCCCCAAGAAAGTCGAGCAGCACATAGTCGAACCCCCACTCGTGAAAGCCGAGTTTCTCCAGGGTTTCAAACCCGTGAATGATTCCGCGGCCACCGCATCCCCGGCCGACTTCCGGGCCACCTAATTCCATGGCGAATACACCGTCACGCTTAAAGCAGACATCGCCAATGGAGACCTCTTCACCGGCGAGTTTTTTCTTCGATGATGTTTCGATGATGGTGGGTGTGGCCTTACCGCCAAACAGCAAGGAGGTGGTATCGCTTTTCGGATCGCAGCCGATCAGGAGTACTTTTTTTCCTTGCTGGGCCATCATGTACGACAGATTGGCCAAGGTGAAACTCTTGCCGATACCGCCTTTTCCGTAGATCGCGATGATCTGTGTTTCTTTCGTTGCACTCATGCGAGTTGCCTCCAGTCCAAGACCATCTTTAAACAATCGGGATTTTCGAATGCGGTTTTATAGGCAGCACTCGCCTGCGGTGGCGTGCTGCGATGAGTGATCAGTCCATCCAGGGATAACGCACCGGACTCGGCCAGGGCCTTCACGGCGGTCAAGTCCTGTGGCTGCCACTGGGCTGCGATACGAATGGACGCCTCGCGCATGAACGCGGGCGGGAAGGTGAAGGACAACGGCGCTTCATAGAAGCCGGCCAACGCGATTTCACCACCTACCGTCAACCGCGCCACTGAAGTGTCCAGAATATTAGGGTCGCCACTGACATCGCAGATGCGCGTGTAATCACGGCGGTGATCCTGAGCAGGATCGACCACGGTATAGCCCACTGCACCTGCATGACGTGCCGCATTGGTCTCCCAGACCACCGGCGCATGACCGGCCACCACCGCAAGGCGGGCAATCAACCGGCCCAATACACCGTGACCAATAATCAGATCGGGTTGGGCTTGTGCGCTCCCGCGATACACATGATGGGCTGTTGCCGCGAGCGCCAACAGCACGCCACGCTCTCCCAATGACTCATCGATGGGAAGAATGCGATCACCGGGCACCACGACACGTGATGCAGCACCCCCAAAAAGTCCTTTGATATCCCCAAAACATTTCGCACCGGGAACGAACACGAACTCGCCTTCACGATGCGCAGTACCTGGCGTTGCGTGCACCACGCGCCCCACGGATTCGTATCCGGGTATCAAGGGATACCCCATGCCAGGAAACATCGGCATGCGACCGGACCACAATAATTTTTCCGTTCCCGTGCTGATGCCGCTGTACTGAATGTCCACGACAACATCACCCTCGACAGGCGGCGTCAACGCAACGGTGCTCAAACGCAACTCGTGTGGTTGCTGAAGAACAATCGCCTGGGTTTCGGTGGCGATGGCGGGCTGGATCATTGTCAGTTTGGCCTTACGGTTGTAATGTCAATTTTAATTGACACCCTCATGCTATTCCTCTCACTGTCGTTGTCAAGAGAAAAGCTGGACCACTTTGATCGGGATTGGGGCGTCCCCATTTGGCGGCTCGATTTTGCGGGAACTACGCTGCCCCGGGCTTTCGGGCCACAATCAGTCGGACCTGCAAGGGCAGTCGCGTGGGCTGGAGTTCGGCGCCCGTAAAGCCCGCCTGGGCAATTAACTCGATCAGGCGTTGTGCACTGCGGGATCTGCCCTTGCCCATGGCCAGAAGGTAAAAGCCGAAGTAAGCATCGCCCATGCTTTCCGCTCCCCGCGTGCCCGACATCGGCTCGGCGACCAGAAGCCGGGCGCCCGCCGGGAGCGCCGCGTGCACGGCCTTCAAAATGGCCAGCGCCCGATGATCATCGTGGTCATAGAGCACGCGAATCACCGTCGCCGCATCCGCACCCGTGGGCAAGGGTGTTTCAAAAAAACTCCCGCCATGGACACGAATGCGATCGCCCAACCCCTGGGACTCGAAATTCCTGCGCGCCAGACGGACCACGCCAGGAAGATCAAACAACATGAAATTCACCTGAGGGTAACGCTTGGCCGCCGCCGTCAGGAACGTCCCCTGCCCGCCGCCGATATCCATCACACATCGATGCTGAGCGAAGTTGTAGGCGTCCAGAATTTCGCCGGCAACCAACGGTTGCGATGCGCTCATTAACCGGGAATATTCGGCAACGCGCTCTTCGCTTAATAACGTCGGAGACTGCGCCTGCTCGTCCGCGTATGGCCAGTATTCCGCCAACGTTGGCGTCACTTCACCGCGCAAGAGGGCCACGGGATCACGCAGATCGGCATACAGCGTGGCGTGATGTTCCACCAAAGCGCTGACTGCGGTGTTGCTGACCATGACGCCTCCCAGCAGACCAAGACCCCACCGACGATCACCATTCACCGCGCCACGTTCCTCGACCAGCCGCAAGGACTGCGCCGCCGTGAGCAAGCGCAGTGCGGCGTCCGGCGACAACGACAGGCGTGCGGACAGGGTCGAGAGAGGTTGTGGGCCCGAAGCGAGCAACCGAAACAGATCTAACTTCACGCAGGCAAATAAAATCTGCGAGTAGACAAAGCCGGCCACAAGATCGAACAGGGCTTTGGCTTCCCGTCGTGCGATGGGCCGTGTCAGCGGAAACCAGGCGGCAAATCGATGAAACCTATCACTGGCGAGCAATCGGTCGCGCAGGGCGAGCCAGGCATGTCGCAACTACACGCGCTCCAATACATCGCGCGGCACCAAGCGCTCGGATTCCGCCATGACCAGCGCACGCAAATGCGGCGCACCGGGGCATGATGGAATGGCGCGTATGGCCTTGCCCACCAACAGATCAAAGTTCTGTACCGCACCGTAGAGACCCAGCTCTCGCGCAGAACTCTGACGATCATGGGCCATGTCCTGCCCCACGGGTTTGCCGAGGGACTGTGCATCGCCGACCACATCGCGAATGTCATCGGCCACTTGATACGCTTCACCCAACCACTCCCCCAGACTGCGCCACGCGTCGGCGTGACCGCCCGACGAGAGTGCGCCACAGGCCGTCGCGGCCGCAAACAGGGCGCCGGTTTTCGCCCGCTGATAATCCCTCAGATTGGCTTTGGGTTCGCATTCCCACGCCTGCCCCGCCACAATGCCATCCGGAGCGCCCACCGATTGCGCGATCACCGACGTCAACGCCGCGACACGTTCCGGGTGATGCGCCCTCACCGTGGCCAGAACCTGAAACGCCAGCACGATCAGTCCATCGCCGGTCAGCACCGCAATGCGTTCGCCAAATTTTTTATGAACGGAAGGTTGTCCTCGTCGTGTATCCGCATCATCAAAACACGGAAGATCGTCGTGCACGAGAGAGCCACAGTGCAACAGCTCCAGGGCCACCGCGGCGGCCATGGATAAGGCCGGATCGTCCTGGCCACAGGCCTTGGCGACTGCAAGTGTTAACTGCGGACGGATGCGGGCACCGCCCGGAAACACCGCGTGATGGTAGGCTTGGGCCAACAGACTCGGGCCGCGAGGCGACTCGGCAATGGCCACGGCCGAGGCCAGTGCATCTTCCAGTGCCGTCGTCATCAGTTCCGTGGTTGCCATGGCCTGCCCCTTACCCGTTGGATATGTACGGTTATATTGTCACTTATGACTGTCAACTGCAATAGACACTATGCGACGGATCGCGATGGGCCGATGAGAATTTTGCCCAGTGATTGGCCCTATAAAGCGAGCAGTCACTTTATTTCTATAGGCCATCTGCGTTGGCATCTACAAATACATCCATCCACTAGACCGTCCTCCCTGACCCTGGTGCTGCTGCATGGAACCGGCTCATCCACCCATTCATGGTCGGACCTGATCGGGCCGCTGACCCGCTTGGCGTGTGTCGTTGCGGTCGACCTGCCCGGACACGGATTCACCACCGGAGCCCAGAGCCAGGATCTGACCCTGCCCGCTATGGCCCGTGACTTACACCAGCTGCTCTTGACCATTGAAACCCGGGGGGACGTGGCGATGATTGGCCATTCGGCCGGTGCACCCCTGGCCATCGAATGGGCGTTGGCCCATGGTCAGGACCCCCGCCTGCCCTTTCGTCTGACCGCGATTCTCGGCCTGAATCCCTCACTGGTGCCACCCCCATCCCTGTACACCATGCTGTTGGGTCCGATGGTGGCACCCATTGCCACCTCGGGCCCGGTCACCGGCCTGTTGGCCTTTATTGCCGCCAACACCAAAATGGTGGATCAGTTATTGGACTCCACGGCCTCCCCGATTCCCGAACACCTGCGGCGACACTATCGTTACCTATTCACTCAGCCGCATCATGTGCAGGGCGCAATGGGATTCATGGCGGGGGCCGATCTTCCCTCGATTCTGACGCGCGGACGACAGCTCACGTTGCCCATTCGTTTTCTCATCGGCGCCCAAGACTCCTGGGTGAAAGAGGAACCGCTGACACGCGTGATTCGGGAATCCTTTCCCGGGTCGACCACCACGACATGGCCGGGAGGCCATCTTTTGCATGAAGAGCGTCCCGAGGCAGTGGCCAACTGGATTACGAGTGCATTGACCGTATAGCGTGATTCACTTGGGCAGCGCCTGCATGGGGAAGCGGCATGTAGCGCGCACGCATGTGTTGGGCAATGAGTTGCGCCGCCGAAGATGGCTGCGGAGAGGTATCGATCACCATGGCCGCGTAACCGGTGATGGCAAATTGATCGGCGGCGGCTAACGCATCGCGACTGGCCTGCTCACGACCCGGCTGACCGTCACGACCGATATTGGCTTTTCCGTCGGTGAGCATCACCACCAACGGTGTCTCGCCCTTTCGTGCAATGCCCACGGCCAGTGCAACGCTCGCGTCAATGGCCAGTGCCAACGGCGTGCCGCCGCCGCCCGGCAATCCGGACAGCCCGCGCTTCGCGCGCACCAACGAACGGGTCGGCGGGAGAATCATTTCCGCCCGCTGCCCGCGAAACGCGATCACGGCCACCTGATCGCGTCGCACATAACAATCGGCCAACAATAATTCCACCGCACCCTTGGCCTCGGCGAGTCGATGAATGGCCGATGAGCCCGAGGCATCCACTACAAAAATTGTCGTGGTTTCTGTTTTGTCTTTAAAGCGCTTGATGCGGAAATCTTCTGCGCGAATGCGCAACCGCCGATCGCGGGAGGCGTCGCGACCATGCGAGGATGATGCGGCCGAGGATCGATCCAATCCCCCGCGAAGGTTCTGCCAGGGAGCGGCTGCCCGCAGGGTATCGATAATGGAGAGACGCGCACGGCCCTCGGGCAGCCCCTGCCGCGCACCCAAGGGGCGACCACGGGCGCCTGCTTTTTTCTGGGCACCGGATTTTCCGGAACCGGAACTGCGCGCAAACAACCGTTGATCCGATAACAACTGCGCTAAGAGCCCCGCCGGAATCGCCGCCTTGGCCGATTCCAAGACCACATCGTCTAGATTTTCCGGATCCGGGTTCGGGGATTCCGAGTCCTGCGCCCGATCATCGGGTGCGGACGTGTCTTCGGGCGGCGGCTCCGGTGGCGGCTCATCGGGGGACGACGGCAGGCGCGTCGCGCGTGGCGCGAGCACCAATCGTGCTGCAAGAGCGGCATCTTCCTGATCCGCTTGGGCATGGCCCATCCACCGCCCTGCCCGATCCGCCACACGATGCGCAAAAATCGCCGCGCGAATGGACGCGATCCCCAGGGCCATCGCGGTCGCACACAAGGCCTGGGTAATCTCATCGCCAACGCCATCCGTCGTGGGCGCCCTCACGGCAAACGATGGATGCGCCTGAGGGTCCTGATCCCAACGCGATGCTTGAAACAAGGCCAATGCCTGATCCATCTCCCGCACACCCACATCCCTGAGGTCAATATGAAATGCGGTGCGATCCATCAGTTCGGGAGCAATATGCTCATCATCGGCCACGCTTTCATCCAGCAACACCAGACCAAACGCGCTTTCAATTTCTGCTGAGAGACCCTCACGCGCAATGACCACTTGCCGACGATCCATCACACTCGCCAAACGGGCGGACAACGATGGCGGCATGCGTTCGGCCATGGCCACCATCAGTACCCCGCCATGACTGTCGGCCAATACGCCACGCGACAACACCGGTTTGCCCGCCGCGAGTGTGGCGGTCAGGTCAAGCCCGCCAAGCAGACGCTCATCCTGAATGGTGAGGGGAAGTTTCCGCAGGGGCACCGCCGCCGGCAGGCACGATCGCAAAAACTCGAGGTATCGGGTGCGCACGGGGCCGGCATGGGCCTGGATCACCAGGCCACCCAGCGCAGCCGGACTCTGGGCGAAGAGCTCCGCCGCGATCAGCGCATCCTGCAATCGTTCTTCTTGGGACTGGGCGTTGTCAGTCATATCACCAGAATCGCCGCTCTGCCGGGCGCAGGGTGCTTAGGCGGGAAACATCTCATCGACGGCACGCTGCACACGGACACCGCTGGCCGTGTCATCCAACGGATTGCGACGCAAACGATGGCGCAGCGCCATCGGCGCAACACGCCTGAGATGGCCGACCGCGACCGTCTTGGCGGACTCCAAGGCCGCCAGTGCGCGCGCGGCACGCATCAGCGTCAGTTCACCACGCAATCCATCGGTGCCCAGCTTCATGCACAACGCGGAGGCCTTCTCCAAGACCGAATCGGATACCGTCACCGATTCCAAATGGTCACGACCGGCCGTGATTCTCCGACGAATCTTGCTGTCTTCTTTCTTCCACTGCTCTAGAAATCCATCCGGATCACGCTCAAACGCGTCCCGTCGCTTGACCACCTCGATGCGTGCGGCCAACTCCTGCGGCGTTTTCACATCGACCGATAACCCAAATCGATCGAGCAACTGTGGCCGTAACTCACCTTCCTCGGGATTCCCGCTGCCCACCAACACGAATCGCGCCGGATGCTGAACACTGAGTCCCTCTCGCTCGACCACGTTCTCACCGCTCGCCGCCACATCGATCAACAAATCCACGATGTGGTCTTCCAGCAGATTAACCTCATCAATGTATAAAAACCCGCGGTTCGCACGGGCCAGTAAGCCCGGTTCAAACGCTTTCACGCCATCGGTCAGAGCCCGCTCAAGATCCAATGCGCCCACGACACGATCCTCGGTGACGCCCAAGGGAAGGTCCACCACCGGCACCGAGACAAGATGGGTCTTCGGCAGGGTTTTACCGCGCTTTAAGGCCTGACAAAACTCGCACGTTGATCGACTGGACTGCGGGTCGCAGCCATACGGGCAGCCCACCACCGCTTTCATTTTGGGAAGAATGGCGGCCAACGCACGCACGGCCGTGGACTTGCCGGTGCCACGATCACCGAACACCAGCACCCCGCCAATACTGGGATCGATGGTGGTCACCAACATGGCCAGTTTCATTTCTTCCTGGCCCACAATTGCAGAAAACGGGAACGCGGCTGCCATACGCACTAGTTTACCGCTGCCACCGGTTCCAGATGTCCAGGGCATGGGCCAGACCCGCCAACGCCAGGAACGCCATGACCAGCCAGGCACTGGCCGATGTGAGTGCCGCCCGCAAGGCGAGCATGAGCATTAATCCGGACAGCAGATGTCGAAAAATATCGGCAGGATTCACGCCACGTCCGGTGCGACGGTGCCAGACCGCCAGGACCAGAAACTCGACCACCGTGATCACGATGACCAGGTCGACCACCAGACGTAAGGTCACGCTCATCGCACCGCACCGCGGGCGGAAATCGGCCAGATCGCCTGCACGCGATCGCCTTGCACCACCACCAGTTCGTTATAGAGATTCACCGTGGGGTCACAATGACCCGGAATCAATCGGAGCTTGTCCCCTAAGGCCAAGGGCGGTCCATTGACCTGAAGCACCCCGTGCTCATCCGAGGCTTTGGTGTAGATCACGTCGGAACGATTCGCCACCACCGGGAGGCCCGAGTCCACGCTCGAGGCCTTGAGTCCCGCATCCACCACCGCATGATGTTCGCCACGCACACTCATCACTGTCGTCCATACAAACAAACTCTGCTCAAACTTAGGCATCCGACTGTGGGCCCAGTCGTTACGGGCATAGTCCACATCCATAAAGATGTAAGAACCCACCTGCAATTCGGTGTACACCTGGCTGGCCGCCTCCACAAGAAACCCGCCCGTACCGGCACCGGCAATCACCGGACAGGCAATGCCATGGGCAAGCAGCAGATCGCGCGTGGACTTGGTGAGGGCAATGGCCTCTCCAATCGCCGCCTCACGCTCCCGCTCGGAGCGCATATGCTGTGCGGGGCCGTGATAGGCCTGCAGGCCGGCGAACTTCAATGCCGGCATCTGCCGAATCGCCTGGGCCAGTTGCAAGGCCGGAATCCCCGGTGCAACGCCACAGCGATGGGCGCCCACATCAAGCTCCATCAACACGGGAATCACCACGCCGGCTGCCTGGGCGGCGGTGTGAATGTCATGGGCATTGCGATGATCATCCACACATACCGAGAGGGTGATGCGTCTGGCCAGGGTGATCAACTGGGCAATTTTCTTCTCACCCACGACCTCATTGGAAATCAGGATATTGTCAATGCCGGCCTCTGCGAAGGCCCAGGCCTCACTGACTTTTTGGCAACAGATGCCCACCGCACCACGACGCATTTGTCGACGGGCGATCTCCGGGCATTTATGGCTTTTGGCATGCGGCCGTACCGCCACCGACCGCCCCTGCAACGACTGCTCCAACCGATCGCAATTACGTTCAAAGGCATCAAGATCAAGAATGAGTGCCGGCGTGTCCACCGCCGCCAGCCGATCCCCCACGGCCGCGACGGCCACTGCCCCCGCAATGGGCATCGTCATCACGGCGTCGGATTACGCCAGCCCGCGCGCAGCGGCCAACACGGCCTCCACATGGCCGGGAACCTTCACACCACGCCATACCGCGCGCACCTGGCCTTGGGCATCCATCAGAAATGTCGAGCGCTCGATGCCCAGGACTTTCTTTCCATACATGTTTTTCTCCCGGATCACCCCAAAGGCGCGGCATAAGGTCTCATCGGTATCCGAGATCAACGTGATGGAAAGCCCGTGCTTTTTCACAAATCGATCGTGGGCAGCAAGGCCATCGCGTGATACGCCCACCACCTGAGTATCGGCTTTCAGAAACGCGGCGTGCTGGGCCGAAAACTCCTTGCCCTCCACGGTGCAGCCGGGCGTGTCGTCTTTCGGATAGAAATAGAGCACCAGGTGGTGGCCACGAAAATCGGCCAGTCGGGCGTTGCCCCGGGTGGTGGCGAGCGCCAGGTTCGAAATGATCTCGGGAAGTGCCTTGCCTTGAACGACGGATACCATGTGCGCGTCCTTTTTCTGTGATCGGTCATATCGACCGGAATGCCCTGAATTATCCTGCAGATGAGGGGGTATTTCCCTCTGGATAACGCACCTGAACGACATCCACCTCACGACGGCCCGCGGGACTTTGGAAACTGACCACATCGCCCTCGCGCGCCTTGATCAGCGCCCGGGCCATCGGTGAAATCCAACTGATCCAATGGGCCTCCAGATGGGTCTCATCCACCCCAACAATTCGATACGTCTGTTGGTTCCCGGACTGCTCGGCAACGGTCACCCATGCCCCAAAGAAGATCTGATCCTGGCCACGATGGTGACGCGCGTCGACCACTTGCGCGATGGCCAGACGCTTGGTTAAAAACCGTAAGCGCCGATCGATCTCCCGTAGCCGACGCTTGCCATACAAGTAATCGCCATTCTCCGAGCGATCACCGTTCGAGGCGGCCCAGGACACGATCTCCACGATCTTCGGTCGCTCCACTTTCAAGAGCTGATTCAACTCCGCGGTCAGTGCCGCATAGCCCTCCGGCGTAAGGTAGTTCGGGGTTCCCGCGGGCAGGCCCGATGCGGGTTCCTGGTCGTCATCGCCCTGGTCATCGGTCTCTTTGGTGAAGGCTTTGCTCATAGAATGCGCATTCTAGTCAAAGGAGGATTCATGATTCACGAACTACGCGTTTACCACTGCTGCCCAGGAAAACTGCCCGACCTGATCGGCCGATTTAAACAGCATACGTTGGGGTTTTTCTCCCACTACGGGATCCGGCACACGCATTTCTGGACCACACTGATCGGACCATCGAACGCCGCCCTTTATTACATTCTGGAATGGGAATCGCTGGCCGAGCGGGAGCAGAAATGGAATGCATTCCAGTCGGATCCGAAATGGATCGCCACGCGTAAAGAGAGCGAGGCCAATGGTCAGATTGTGGAACGCATCGAAAACCTGATGCTCAGTCCAGTGGCCGTGTAAGCCGGGGATCCAAGCGACCGTTTTCGGCAAACCCTTTGTTGCGCAACTGGCAGGCATCACACGCGCCACAGGGGTGCCCACGGGCATCCGGATCGTAGCAACTGGTGGTCATGGCGTAGTCCACGCCCAACGCAAGGCCAAGCCGAATGATGTCGGCCTTGGTCATGTGCAATAACGGAGCATGAATGGTGACCCCGCGGCCCTCGACGCCTTCGCGGGTCGCCAGGTTGGCCATCGCCTGGAATGCCTGAAGATACTCGGGCCGGCAATCCGGATAGCCGCTGTAGTCCAGGGCATTCACGCCGATGAAAATATCGCGCGCATGCAAGACCTCCGCGCAGGCAAGGGCATAAGACAGGAAAATCGTGTTGCGCGCCGGGACATAGGTCACGGGGATGGCCGCATCCGGATGGGTCAGATCCCGCCCCTTGGGCACGCCCACATCGCTGGTCAGCGCCGAACCCCCGATCGCGCGCAGATCAATGGTCACCAGCCGATGCTCCAGCGCCCCCATTGCGCGGGAGATCCGTGCGGCCGCATCGATCTCGATGTGGTGCCGTTGTCCGTAATCAAATGCCAAGGTGATGACCGCGTGACCGTCCGCGATGGCCTTGGCCAACACCGTGGCCGAATCCAGGCCACCGCTTAACAACACGATGGCGGGATTTGGTGCGGATTCGGACGGCATGCGTTTGATCTTATCAGCAAGCCGCATTAGCCTTTGATCTTCTCGACCCATCCGACCAGAAAGCATCCGCATGATCACTTTTGATGACCTTCACACCGGCCAGCGTTTTGACTTCTCACCACGATCCGTATCGCAGGACGAGATCATTGCATTTGCCAAGGACTTTGATCCTCAGACCTTTCACGTGGATCCGATCAAGGCCCAAGACTCGCCTTTTGGGGGCGTCATTGCGAGCGGCTGGCACACCTGCTCCATCATGATGCGCATGCTGGCCGATGCCTGGATTTTAGATTCCAGTTGCGCCGGTAGCCCGGGGATTGATGCCTTGAAGTGGGCCCACCCCGTGCGGCCAAACGACACGCTTCAGGGTTACGCCGAGGTACTGGAACTGAAGCCCTCAAAATCCAAACCGGATCGTGGCATTGCGAAGGTGCTACTGGCACTGAGAAACCAGCACGATCAGATCGTCTTGGAGATGCAGGCCCATATTATTTTTCTACGTCGCCCATGACCTCCACTGCAGTTCCGTTATTTCCGCTGCATCAGGGACTGTTTCCCGAGGGCCTACTCCGCCTGACCATCTTTGAAGTCCGCTATCTGCATCTGATTCGACGCTGTCAGCGTGACGGCATCACCTTCGGGGTGGTGCCGTTGGCCAGCGGCAGTGAAGTGCAAAAAGCCGGTGAGTTGGAACGTTTGCACCAATGGGGATGCCTCGTAACACTTTTAGAGGTCACGGAACTGCAAGCCTCGGTGCTGGCGGTAACATGCCGCGGCACACAGCGTTTTCTGTTGGGGGAGCACTCCCGGGGCGCTTATGGTTTATGGAGTGGCGATATCACCCGTCTGCCACCGGACCCACCCACCGCGATTCCGGCAGATCTCCAACCGTTGGCCAACCGACTTGGAGAACTGATCGCCACTGCACAGCGGGAGCAGATTGCAGACCGCCTGCCGATGGATCCCCCGTATCGACTGGATGATGCCGGCTGGGTCGCCGATCGCTGGGGCGATATTCTCCCGATACCGGCCGAGGAAAAAGCGGCGCTCTTGGCCGAAGCGAGTCCTGAGGTGCGCTTAAGACGACTCCTGAAATGGTTCTGAGACCCGCTGCAGACTGCCGGACTACCAGCGTACCTCGAACACACACGCGGATGCCCCCATGGATTCACACTCGGTCTCTACCACGCGTGACATCGGATGCACGATCGCGCGAAAAATGCGCTCGAAGGTTGCCGCATAAAAATCGCAGGAGGGGCTGTCGGCGCGGATCTTACTGCAGATCGGATTGCGCTGAACCGAAAACACAAACGGTGTACCGGGCTGAGCACGGAATGTGCCACTGCCGGCAAATGTCCAGGAGTGCCGTGCAATCGCACCGGCCAATACGCGTGCCGCCAACGCGGCAGGGACCCACCGCAAGACGGCCTGCGCCAACGCCGGAATGCGATTGGCCAGCAGATAGTCTCCCGTGCGCTGTCCGGCATCCCACGAGATGGCCTTGGCCATCTCCACACCAAACTGCTCCCGCAGGGCGATCTGAAGCACCGCCACATCGCGCTCGGACACCATCTCACGCGGACGCTCCTCGATGTAGTGACCAAGGCCAGCCGCATTGAAGAATGCAAGGGTGGCCGGGCCGCCGACTGCGGCATGGAGTGCTTCCATGACCTGAATGATCGCATTGGGGCCAATCCGATCATTCACCACCGTATGCGATGACACCATCAGACCGTCGCGGTCTCGTCTTTCTTCGCGCGCAGATCTTCGAGCCGTTGACCCGCTAAAACCGCATCCATTTCCGCATCGCTGAGCTGCTCGGTATTGCCACCGCCACAGGCCATCGCCGCATTCAACTCGCCTTGGCGACGACGGTGCTCAATCTTCGGGCCGTGCATCGTGACCCATCCATCATCACTGGCCACGCTCTCGACCCCTGGACTCATGGTGCGCGAGGCGTCGAAGGCAAAGTCCACTTTCTTGGTGCTCTGCGGCCCCCAGTACCCCACGCGGCCCAGATCATAAAACTTACGCTCAAAGCTGCTCTTCAGAAATGCCTTTAGGCAACCCATCAGGTATTTGCGCTTGGTCTTATCCCGTGTCCAGGGATAGTGCAGAAAGCTCTTGCGCATGAAGAAACGCCGATAATTCGCCATTACGCCGTCCAATAACTCTGCGCGATCCATGGCTTCGGGCTTCATGATCGGAGTGACAAAGTTGTACTTCTCGAAGTCAAACACCTCGACTTTGTCGCCGAGTTCCTGAAAGAGATCACTGAACGGCCACGGGGTATACATCGCCCAGTTGGCCATGTCCGGATTCCAATCCAACGTCATACGGTAGGTTTCCTCCAAGGTCTCCTTGGTCTCGTTCTCCAACCCCACAATAAACTGCGCTTCGGTGACAATGCCCGCCTCCCGCAGCAATTGAATCGCCTTCTTGTTCTGGGCAATGGTGGTTTCTTTATTGAAACGATCCAGTTTCAACTGGGCGGCGGCCTCGGTGCCTAATGAAATATGAATCAGACCGGCCTGACGGAACATGGGCAGAAGTTTTTCGTCGCGCAGGATATCGGTCACACGGGTATTGATACCCCAGAGCACGCCCAGATCACGGTCAATCAGCTCCTGACAGAACTGGATGAACTTTTTGCGATGAATCGTAGGTTCTTCATCGGCCAGAATAAAAAATCCGACCCCATGGTTCTTCACCAGATCCTCGATCTCATCCACCACTTTTTTGGGGTCGCGAATACGGTAGTCACGCCAGAACTTCCACTGACTACAAAACGTGCACGTGAACGGACAGCCACGGGCAAAGTTCGGGATGGCCACCCGCGTGTTCATTGGAATGTAGATGTATTTATCCCACTCCAGAATGCTCCAATCGGGTTTGATCTTGTCCAGATCCTCGATCGTCGGCTCGGCGGCCGTGGCGACCACCTTGCCCTCGGGGGTGGCATAGGCAATGCCGCGCACCGAATGCCGATCCCGCGCCCACGATCCATTGTCGATGGCCGTGACCAGATTAAGAAATATCTGCTCGCCCTCACCACGCACGATCGCATCAATCCAGGGTGCTTCTTTGAGCACTTGCGGATACATGAACGTCGCATGAATGCCACCCAACACGGTGACCACGGCGGGGTCGACCTCTTTGGCCACCTGCAGGATGCGTTCGGCTTTGTAGATCGCCGGCGTGATGGCGGTGGCGCCCACCACATCGGGTTGTAATTCCACCAGTTTGGCGCGCACCACATCCTCGGAAAGGTCGTGGGTCATGGCATCGATAAAGGTCACATCGTGATAGCCCCCCGACTTCAGGTAGCCGGTGAGATAGGCCACCCACGCCGGTGGCCAGTTGCCTGCGATCTCCGCACCTCCCGAGTGATAGTTGGGATGGATCAGAACGATGCGCATTGGATTCCCCTTACGCCTGCGGGCGCCTTGTTAACGTCCGTTCAAGTTAACGCAGGGGGTGTCAATATGTCTTGACACACATCAAAGCTGGACGTTTTAGATCCGATATCCGCCTGTCCGGCCCGGATCATGCATTGTGAGCAATTGCTAACAACTGGGATATCCAGGGGATAAGCCGCGTGGCGCGACGCATAGACGCTCCCGGAAAAACTTGGTACCGTGCCCGCATGATGTCGCGCACGCGCCGTATTCTTTCAATGACTGCAGTGACGTTACTGCTGCCCGTGGCCCCGTCTGCATTGGCCAACGACACCCGTGGTGTGAACACGGAAGACTGGACCCTCACGCTGGTGATCAACCGTCATGGTGCGCTGGAAGAGCAACTCAGCCAGTACGCCACCCGCCGCGCCTGTTATGACGCCATGTTCGATCGCATACAAGAAACGAAACGTACACCCGGGCACTCGGCCGCCGGGTTGTGCTTGAAGATGTTCGTGGGCGCTACCACCCATCTCACCGATGCGGATCGTCTGGTGCCCTCATCGGCGCGCGTTGCGCGTCACTCCGAATCGGCCTACTGACCTCGGCAGAGCATAGCGGCAGTCGGGCCTCACCGGATGCCTCAAATCAAGTACGCAAATCCTGCACTGGCCATGAGCATGGCCAACGATATCGCCCACCACTGACGTACGCTGCGCTGCGCGAGTGGTGACCGCTCTCCCAGATCGTACTGATAACGCTCTGTGGTCAGTGCGACGATTGGCAGGCCCGCCCTCACCAGTTCACGTTCCACGGAATCGGCCATGGCAGTGGGTCCGCAGATCATGACGTGCACCCCGGGATCCACTAGTGAAATGCCGGCCTCCTGACACAGCGATCGCACCATGGTCCCATCGCACCGCCCCACTCGGTCGGCCCAGACCGGATCCGGCGCTTCCACCACGCGCACTAAGGACAGATGGAGGATACGGGACAAGGGAATACACGACGCGAGATCCACGTGCTTGGCCGGTGTCTTCGCGGCCACGACCACCAAAAAACGACGAACATCGTCACGCTGAGCGCAATCCTGTAGCAGATGAATGACCGGTGCAATTCCAATTCCGCCCGCGATCAACACCACGGTCTGCGCCTGTTCGGGAATCTGAAAGTCGCCGTAAGGACCATCCAGATAGAACGTATCACCCTGAGGAAGACGGGGAATGGACTGCGTAAACGGTCCCGCTTCCCTGATTAAGAAATGAAGCCGATCGGCTGGAGAGGACGACTGCATCACCGAAAACGGATGGTCTCGGCGCGACCATGGACTTCGGTGCTTTAACCAGAAAAACTGACCGGGACGTGGCGCAACAACCGGCGCCCCGCGCGCGGAAAGGGTCAGCTCCCAGGTCTGCTCTGCCCGCTGTGACACGCCGGTCAGAGCATAGGGATGAACACCTTGACGCAGTGGCATGACCAGATAGATCGTCAGATTCACCACCACGGCAACCATCAAAAGCGCCCACCAATACGCCGAAATCCACGGCAGCGATGCATAGAGCCCGGCATGCAAGGTGTGATGCAAGCCCAGTCCAATCACCGCAAGGGCCAAGACCGCATGCCAGAAGCGCCACCGGTGATAGTCCTTGCCCGAATCGTGCCGATGCACGGCAAACATCACCAAGGCGATCAGGCTCACCCAGGCCAGGGCCCCGGTGAGCAACGAGGCGCCATGAATGCCCAGGGCGCGGGGCGCGGGGCCGCCCGTTGAACCCATCGTCCCCCAGAGGCTGTACAGAAAGGGGTGCGCCACCAAAAATAAACAGGCGGTACGCGCAAAAAGCTGATGCATCCTCATCACCGGACCACACCCGAACAGATTGGAGACCGGCCGAAGTCGATGGATGACCAGATACTCGAGAAACACCAGCCCAAAACCGGTCATCGCCAGGGCCGAGGCCAGGTCATCCCGAAAGGGGCGCCCGGCATGCGTCGATGGCAACGGCATGACCGCTAGCAGAATCAGCGGCACAAAGGGCAGCAGCCCATACAACCCAATTAAAAGAAGCTTAAACGCCTGGCGCATCGTGCCCGAAACACCATGGTGCTAACGTGGACCACGCACAAGATTTTCAGCCGCCCGCTCCTGATAGGTCGTGTAGCGCAACGCAGTACGCTCGGTTTCAATACGCCGCCACACCACTTCACGCTCCTTTGGCCCCATAAAAATCCAGTTCGAAATTTCCTCCAAGGTACGCCCACAGCCGCGGCAGATGTCATCACCGGCCGTGGTAGAGCAGATGGCAATGCAAGGGGAGTCGGGGCGTTCGGGCATGGCGGGAGCGATTTTATCGGGTTTATTTGCATTGTCCTGTCCCCTTTTGATCGAATTTTCATGGCATTGGCCCGAAAAAGGAGTAGTGTGGAGCGATAACTAGAATTTTCAGGGACAACACGTGGAAAAGAGTCGCGACTACGACTCGCTCTCGCAGAAACTGGCGCGATTATTCGGGTCGTCTGCAGATCCGTCGCAAACATCGAATCGATTACAGCGATTTCTCGACGCCTTTAAGGCCAGGGGACCGGGAGCACCCGAATTGGATGGAAGGCGGGAGTTACTCGCCACTGTCCTGGATGAGGAAATCATTCCCCGTCTGCTCGCCGCCCATTCTCACGACGATGTCGCGGTCCGCTCGGCGCAACAGACCCGGCCCGGCCCGGGACAGATCACACTCGATGAGGTCGAACACTTTGCCGATCTCTGCCTCGCGAGCGACCCCACACTGGGTTACCAGTTCGTCCATCAGCTGTTAGAACGTGGACTGAGCCGGGAAGTGATTCTCCTGGAACTGATCACGGAAAGTGCCCGTGACATCGGGATGCGTTGGGTCGCGGATCGTTTAAATTTCGCCGAGGTGTCGTTGGCCTGCGTACGCAAGCATGAGATCGTTCACCAGCTACAGGCCCACGCTGATGAACATCCGTCTCAGCAGAGCCCCACCATCCATGGGCGCGCCTTGCTGGCCAGTGCCCCGTCATCCCGACATATCCTGGGGCCTGTGATCGTGGCCGAGTTCTTCAGAAATGCCGGCTGGTACACCCAGACCTTATTGCCGGATCACCCGGAAGTGCTGCTCTCACGAATTCGAACGGAATGGTTTGATGCAATCGGTATTTCCGTCTCCATCGACAAACAACTGGATGGTCTTAAAGAATTAGTGGGATCTGTTCGTACACAATCCAAAAACCCCAATGCCTGTATTTTTCTGGGGGGCCCCGTTTTTGTCCTCTCCCCCGATCATCGCCCAGCGGAATTTGATGCTGACGCCATCTGTATCGATCCTCGGATAACCGTCACGCTGGCCGAAATCAGCAGGCTCGCCTCGCATTAATCTCCGACTTGCCCTTTAGTGCAGGTGGCCAGTCGATTAGACTGCTGCCCCATGGACATTCGGACAATCTATCTCCTTCTGGCGGTGGTGTTCATCTCCGCACCGCTGGGCGTCTACTACGCCAGCCGAGGCAGTCGCGATCGTGAACTGATGCTGTGGATCATCGGCTGGCTGCTGGTGGGCACCGGCGCATTGTTTGTCGGTTTGCGTGACACGATCCCGGACATTTTAAGTTTCAGTGCGGCCCATGCCTGCCTGGCCGCGGGCTACGTATGCCGCACCATGGCCATTAAGGGCGAATTGCTCCCGGATCCGTTGAGATTCCGGCAAGCACTGATGTTTCATAGCGCCATCGCGCTGATCTATTGGCTGGTCTTTAATGCCTTTTTTCTGGGGGGGATATCGGAAACCCATCGATTGATATTTGTGCATACCTGGCACGTTCTCATCTTCGCGGAGCTATTCGTGATCAGCCGACGTGTCCACACCACGCTCATGCTCAATGGCGCCCTTCTGGTCGCTGCCATGTCCGCCATGATCATGGTGGGATTCGTGGTGCGGACCGTGGCCCATACAACCGGCATCGGTGCACAAGGTGTGCTTTCACCGAGCGCGGATCAGATCACGTTTCTATTGCTCTTAATTGTGGGATTCATTATCGGAAACTATGGTTTTGTACAGATTCGACTCGAGAAACTCTGGCGAAGAAACGAAAAAATCGGCGAAGAGCTATCCAGTACACAGGCCATCAACCGACAACTGCAGGAGGTGCTCCGGGAAAAAAATGACCTGCTGCGCACCATGTCTCTCACGACAAGTACCGCCGATGGGGGTGTCATGATGAGTTCATTAGCGCATGAACTCAGCCAGCCACTGAACTCGATGCGCTTAAACGTGGATTATCTAAAAAAACAGTTACACAAAACTGTGGAGCTGGGCCCGGCGCGTAGCGCGTTGGCGGATGTGATCACGGATACCGAGCGTCTGGTCGAGATTGTTGCCAAGATTCGACTGCTGTTCCAAAAGGACCGGCAGCAATTTGATCGCATTAATCTACGCGAGGTCGTGACGACCGTCATTGACGCGAACACACCTGCCATAGCACAGGCCGGTATTCGGCTTGACCACAGTGCAGATGGAGATCTCTGGGCTTGGGCTGAGCGGATGCAACTGCAAATGCTGCTATCTAATCTGATTAAAAACGCGGTCGAGGCGCTGAGCGATCGCCCCGGGGATCGACACCTGCGGATTCACAGCGCCGCCACGGAAAATACCCGGATCATCACTGTAAGTGATAACGGTCCCGGCATACCCGCACATCGCCGCGCCACCCTGTTTGATCTCTACACCACCTCGAAAGACAGTGGGTTTGGCGTGGGTCTCTGGATCTGCCGAATGGTGGCCGAACACCACAAAGGGTCGATCACCTATGCGGACGCTCCGCACGGGGGAGCGGCGTTCACCCTGACCCTGCCCGCGCATTAAACCGCACGATGGCACGAGACCCGCGCAGCCCCTCCGTTTCACGACGTGGTCGCCTCGCGGTCTGGGGCTCGGTCCTGGTGTTCGTCTTTGCGGTGCTGCTGGCCGGCAAGGATGGCCAGCCGACACTGTTGCTGAGCACCGCCATTGCGGCATTGCTGCTCCTGGGAGTGATTGCCGATATCGCCTTGCGAACACACCACTCGGAGACCGGACACGGGGAGCGGCGTTTCCGGCGGCTCCTGGCCGAACACAATCAGGAGTTACTTCGGCATTTATTGACCGATGAGTTGACTGGCCTTCACAACCGGCGCGCACTGGATCAGTTCATTCATGACTATCGATCCTCTACCGTTTTTTCTGTACAGCCCTTATCGATGGTGATGATCGACCTCGATCAATTCAAGGCCGTGAACGATACCCACGGTCATGGTGTCGGCGATCAGCTCCTGAAGCAGGTCAGCGCACGCTGGCGTGCCGCGGTGCGTGCGTCGGATCTACTGGTCCGCCTCGGCGGTGATGAGTTCTGCCTGATGCTGCCTAACACCACGTTGACTCAGGCAAGTGGGGTCGCGGAAAAAATCCGGCAACTGACATCGGACACTCCGATGAGACTCCAGCGAGATGCGGCCGAAACCCCCGTCCGCATCACCGTAAGCGTAGGAGTAAGCACCGCGGATGATCCAAAGAATATTGCTCTGGAGAAGTTTATGACGCTAGCCGATGACGCCTTGTACGAGGCGAAACGCAACGGGCGAGACCAAGTGGTCGCACGTCGGTACAACTGATCGCGCACCGCGTCCGTACTCGGCGTGTACGTGTAGAAATTGGTAGGGCGTGCTGGACTCGAACCAGCGACCAAAGGATTATGAGTCCTCTGCTCTAACCAACTGAGCTAACGCCCCCCGAGAAACATTAATGCCTCGCCCGGTCGGGGAGACCGAGACAAGAAAAAGGCCCGGTTCCCCGGGCCTGTTGATCTACAGCGTGTCTAGAAAACTCTTTAACTTATCACTGCGGCTGGGGTGACGCAGTTTACGCAGGGCCTTCGCCTCGATCTGGCGTATTCGCTCTCGCGTGACATCAAACTGCTTGCCCACTTCTTCCAGAGTGTGATCCGTTGCCATTTCGACACCAAACCGCATGCGCAGCACCTTGGCTTCACGGGGTGTGAGGGAGTCCAACACTTCCTTCACCACATCCCGCATGGAATCCTGTAGCGCCGCCTCCATGGGGGCGACCGTATTGGTGTCTTCGATGAAATCGCCCAAATGAGAGTCGTCGTCATCGCCAATTGGGGTCTCCATCGAGATGGGTTCCTTCGCGATTTTCAGAATCTTGCGAATCTTGTCTTCCGGCATTTCCATCTTGACCGCCAGAGTCGCAGGATCTGGCTCTTTGCCGGTCTCCTGCAGAATCTGGCGTGAAATACGGTTCATTTTGTTAATGGTCTCGATCATATGCACCGGAATACGAATGGTGCGCGCCTGATCCGCGATGGAGCGGGTAATGGCCTGTCGGATCCACCAGGTCGCATACGTCGAAAACTTGTATCCGCGACGGTATTCGAATTTATCGACCGCCTTCATCAGACCGATATTGCCCTCTTGGATCAGATCCAGAAACTGCAGGCCACGGTTGGTGTATTTCTTGGCAATCGAGATCACCAGACGCAGGTTCGCCTCGGTCATTTCCTTTTTGGCGGCACGTGCCTTGCGCTCGCCGGCCGTCATTTGCTTGTGAATCTCGCGCAGATCGGCCAGCGGTAAGACCACTTTGGTCTGTAGCGCCAGGAGTTTCTGCTGCTCTTCCTGGAGGGCGGGCAGGTTACGTTGCAGTAGGGGCGCGCTCGCCCCCGCACTGGCCACTTTGGCAGAAAACAGATTCAGATCCGTCTCGTGGCCAGGAAACTCCTTGATGAACCAGTCCTGGGTCAGCCCCACCTTGTCCACAGCAATGGCGCGGATCTTACGCTCGATCTTGCGAACCTCTTCCACCTGACTGCGCAAGGTGTCGGCAAGCCGCTCCACCATCTTGGCGGTAAATCGAATGCTCATAAACTCATTGCTAATGATTTTTTGAGCCTTGTCATAGGCCGGGGATTTATAACCATCCCCGTCGACGGCCTTGCGCATTTTGTCAAAGGCCTTCTGAATCACCTCGAATTTTTCGAGCGCCGCCACTTTGCGCTCCTCGAGACGGGCGCTGTTGGCCGCCGCCGCAGCGGCACCATCATCATCGGCCTCTTCCGACGCCTCGATCGCTGCGAACTCGGCTTCAGTGGACGACAACAGGTCCTCCTCGGGGGCGTTCGGATCGACGATGCCATCGACCACTTCGTTGATCATCATCGTGCCCGCACGAATCTTGCCGGCATTGTCAAGCACCTCGGCGATGGTCACAGGGCACTCGGAAATGGCCAGCACAATGTCCCGCAGCCCCTCTTCAATCTTCTTCGCGATGACAATTTCGCCCTCGCGGGTCAAGAGCTCGACGGTGCCCATTTCACGCATGTACATACGCACGGGATCGGTCGTGCGTCCGAACTCGGAGTCCACCGTTTGCAGGGCCGCTTCCGCCTGCTCTTCGGCATCGTCATCATCCGAGGCCGGGGCGTTACTCGTGAGCAACAGGGTCTCGGTATCGGGCGCCTGCTCGTATACCGCGATGCCCATGTCACTGAACGTGCTGACGATGGTTTCAATCTGCTCCGCCTCAACGACGTTCTCGGGGAGGTGGTCATTGATCTCGGAATAGGTCAGATAACCTCGCTCCTTGCCCAACTTGAACAGGGCTTTGAGTTTGGCCTTCCGGGCCTCGATCTCTTCGGGCGTGGCCGCCCCCAAAGGCAAGAACTCTTTGAGCACCCGATCACGGGCACGACGTGCCGAGCCCTTTTTGGACGGAGGAGGCGGTTCAACGGCATCGCTACCATCGCCGACATCCAGATCGCCATCGTCCATGCCGTTGGCCTCTGCCTCTAGCTGCTCAGGCGATTTTTTCGGTGGGCGCCCCGGTTTGCCCTTGGGCCGATTGGCCTTGGCTTCCGCCGCAAGGCGTTTGGCTTCGGCCTTTGCTTCTGCGGCAAGGCGTTTGGCCTCGGCCTTGGCCTCGGCGGCCGCCTGTCGCTCGGCCGCTTTCGCTGCAGCCGCGGCCTTTTTTTCGGCCGCCTTGCGTTCCGCTTCCTTCTTGCGCTCGGCCTCTTTCTTCAGGCGTTCTTTCTGGGCCGCCGCGGCCTTCTTGGCCGCTTCTTTCTTGGCCGCTTCTTTCTTCTTTTGCTGTTCTTTCTGCAGTTTTAATTTCTGGGCGGCCGCCGCCTTCTTCGCCGCCTCCGCCGCCTTTTTCTGTGCTGCGGCTTTCTTGGGGTCGAGTCTGGCCGTCGGGGTCTTTTTAGCAGCGGACTTGGTCGGCTTTGCCGCCGGTTTTCTCGGGGCCGGTTTTCTCGGGGCGGATTTGCCCGCGGACTTCACCGATGCTTTCGCTTTGGCGGCGGGTTTTTTGCCCGTCGTCTTGTTCAGCATCGGCTTTTTGGCGGCCGCTTTTTTAGCCGAAGATTTCACGGCCGGTTTAGCCGCCGGTTTCTTGGCGGGCTTGGCAGCGGGCTTGTGCTTTGCGCTTGCCGACCTCGCACTCGATGATTTGGAGGCGGCCTTGCCAGCCGGTTTCTTGGCAGGGGCTTTCACAGCAGGTTTCGCGGATTTTTTGGCCATAGGGAATAGGGAATGTCTTCCGGGGGTGGTCTCAGACGGTTCGACAGCTGCGGGGAACCCTAAATTTTATCAAAATTACTCCTAGAAAATCAATGCCTTAGGGCCTTTCCGTTGGGATCGGCCGGCCTTTCAGGGTCTACCCCTTAAGTTCTCGTATGCGAGCACGTACTGACTGTAGTTGGGTGAGCGCCTGCGGATGCGTATCGGCTTCCGCTGCCAGACGCGCCGCCTCGTCCTCCAGGGCACGAATCTTCAGGCGCACGACCGCCCGGTCGAACTCCTCGCGCAATTGGTCAGGTTGATCATCGAGAAGTTCGTCAAGCGCCTGATCGGGCTTGGCGAGTTTTAGGAAAAAACGCACCACGTCGCTGCCGCGCTCCCGCCCCTCGGCCAAGGCGGCCTCGTGAAGAACGGCAAAGGTGGTGCCCCCCTGCGGGTTCAGCTTGTCTTGAATCCACGCGAGCAGTGCCGCCTGGGTCTCATCGAACAATTCCACTAACTCCTGATCAGGGCCGACTGCCCAGTCCGGCTGGCGGACCAGAATCTGCAAGACCCGTTCGGCGAGCGGTCGTATCACGGGCCGCGGCAGGCGCACGCCCGACGCACGGCCCATCCCACCCGAGCGGGGAGCGCCGCCCGGCGAACTCCCGTAGCGCTTCGTTGGGGAGCCACTGGCCACCGTGATGCCCCCGTCGCCACCGGATGATGCGGGAGCAGACGATTCCAACGGAACATCAAAACGGCGCGCCACATCCCGCACCATCTGAGACTTCAATGCATTGGCCGGCATGAGTTTGAGCAGTCGCTGCGCCTCCGATGCGGCCGCCGCCCGGCCTTCGGCGAACTCCAGGGACTTGCCCTGGGCCGCCATCTCCAACAACCAGGCCGACAAGGGCTTGGCCTTGGCCACCCAGTCCCGAAGTGCCTCGGCACCATGAGCGCGCACAAAACTATCGGGGTCGTGCTCGGGCGGCAGAAAAACGAAATCTATCCGATTTTTCTCCGATGCAAACGCCATCGAAGTCTCCAGCGCGCGGGCCGCCGCACGCTGACCAGCGGCATCCCCATCGAACATGAACACGATGTGATCACTCAGACGGCACAGTGCCTGCAGATGCTGTGGTGTGGTCGCCGTACCCAATGTCGCCACCGCATGCCCCAGGCCATGCTGGGCAAGGGCCACCACATCCATGTAACCCTCCACCACCCAGACCTGCCGGGCGTCACGAATGCGGGCACGGGCTTCAAACACGCCATAGAGTTCGTAACCCTTGGAGAACACGGGCGTTTCGGGAGAGTTCAGGTACTTGGGCTCCTCTTGGGTCATGGTGCGGGCACCAAAGCCCAGGACTTCACCGCGCGGACTAAGAATGGGAAACATGATGCGATGACGGAAGCGGTCGTAGCGTTTTCCGCCCTCCCCCTCAATCACCAGTCCCGCATCGACAAGATCTTTATTTTGATAGTCGGGGAATACCGACTGCAACGGCTGCCACCCCTCTGGTGCATAGCCCAATCGATACTGGGCGGCGATCTCGCCGGACAGTCCGCGGCGCTTTAAGTACGCCACCGCCTCGGGTGAATCCTTTAAACGACGCACGTAAAACCTGGCCGCCGCCAACAACGTGTCACGCAAACGCGCGCGGTAATCGGTCTCGCGCTTTTGGGTTTCCGGATCCACCGGTGCCGCCGTGCGCGGGACCTCCAGGCCCACACGACGGGCAAGGTCCTCCACGGCCTGGGGAAACGGCAATCCCAGATGCTCAATCAGAAACCCCAGCGCCGTGCCATGGGCACCGCATCCGAAGCAGTGGTAGAACTGCTTGGACGGACTGACGGAGAACGATGGGGATTTTTCAGTGTGAAACGGGCACAGGCCCTGGTAATTGGCGCCGGCCCGCTTCAAGGGCACGTACTGACCAACCACCTCGACCACGTCGACACGGCGAAGCAGTTCATCAATAAATTGCTGAGGGATCACGTCGCCTCACGATTCCGGTCGCGCCCGACCTTGCCACCGCCCCTGGGTTTCAACCCTTGTAGGCCGTCACATCGATTTCAATTTTCATCTCGGGCTTCATCAACTGGGTCACCAGTAGCGTGATGGCCGGACGAATCTCACCAAAAAATTTTCCCAATACCGGCACGATGGCATCGCTGTAGCTGGCGTCGGAGATGTAGTAGTTGGCGCGAATGACATCGCGCAGCTCAAACCCCGCCTGCTGGAGTGCGGCCTGAATCGTGTTCAAGGCGTTCTCGGCCTGGGCGGCCACATCGACCGGCATTTCCATCTTGCTGTAGTCGTAGCCGGTGGTGCCGGAGACAAAACAAAACGGCCCCTGGGCGACCGCCCGCGAATACCCCATGGTGTTTTCAAAGGGGCTTCCTGTCGAGATCAGTTGGCGCATGGCGATGTCCGAAAAAGTTAACCGAGTTTGGATTTCAAGAGGCGCGACACAAGCCCCATATCGGCCTTGCCCGCGAGCCGCGGCTTGAGCACCGCCATGACCTTGCCCATGTCCTGCGGACCGCTCGCACCGACCTGAGTGATCGCGGCCGTGACCGCTGCCGCGACCTCCGCTTCCGATAGTTGGGCGGGCATATAGGCCGACAAAATGGTCAGCTCGGCCTGCTCCTTGTCGACCAGGTCTTGACGGCCACCGGCCTGAAACTGCGCGATGGAATCCTTGCGCTGCTTGATCATTTTCTCGAGCACCGCCAGCACGGCCGCATCGGAAAGCTCAATGCGCTCGTCGACTTCTTTCTGTTTGATCGCCGCCGTGATCAGTCGCAGCGTGCCCAGGCGATCGGACTCTTTGGCCCGCATCGCCGCTTTAATGTCGTCTTGAATTTGAATTTTGATGGACATCGTGGGGTCCGACATCGCTTGCCGAGGGGCACCCCACCCGGCACGGAAAGGAAAAATTAATACTTGCGCTTCGGAAGCATCATGCTGCGAACACGCTTATAGTGGCGCTTTACCGCAGCCGCCTTTTTGCGCTTGCGCTCTGCCGTGGGCTTTTCGTAGAACTCACGTGCACGCAGCTCGGTGAGCAGACCGATCTTTTCGATCGTGCGCTTGAAGCGGCGAAGGGCAGCCTCAAAAGGCTCGTTTTCTTTAACTCGAACTAAAGGCATTGTGAATATCGTCCCTGTGAAGGTCGTCCTGTTAACCAATGATCACCGCGCAAAGGGCCACTGCCTTGCCGGAAAATCCATAAGTATCTCGAACTCCCGCCCGAGAAGCAAGTGACCAATCCGCGCGCAACCGGCCGTGGAGGCCAAAAAACAGGCGGGGGTCCACCCGATGCCATCGTGCTGGGGATCGAAACCTCCTGCGACGAGACCGGTGTGGCCCTGGTACGGGGGGACGGGACTATCCTGGCCCAGGCCCTGCACAGCCAGGTGGCGCTGCACGCCGCCTATGGCGGGGTGGTGCCGGAATTGGCCTCCCGCGACCACATCCTTCGGCTCCTTCCCCTGACCGAGACGGTACTCGGGCAGGCCGGACTCGCCTGGTGCGATATTGATGCCATCGGCTACACGGCAGGCCCCGGTCTGGCGGGTGCGCTCCTGGTCGGAGCCGCCACCGCCCAGGGCCTGGGCTTTGCGACCGGTATCCCCGTGATGGGGATCCATCACCTGGAAGGTCATTTGCTCAGCCCCCTGCTCGATCCGTCGGCCAAGGAACTGCGATTCCCGTTTCTCGCACTATTGGCAAGCGGCGGTCACACCCAGATCATGCGCGTCAACAGTCTCGGCGACTATGAGATGCTGGGGGACACGATCGACGATGCGGCTGGCGAAGCCTTCGACAAAAGCGCCCAGTTGCTTGGACTGGGTTATCCGGGCGGACCCGCCATCAGCGCCCTGGCGGCCCATGGCGATCCCCGCCGCTTTGACCTGCCACGGCCACTCTTGAAGCGCCCAACACTGGACTTCAGTTTTGCTGGCCTGAAGACGGCGGTGCTGACACAGGTGCAAAAACTTAAATCCGCCAACGCCCTGGATGAGACCGCACGCGCTGATCTGGCGGCGGCAGTGCAGGCGGCCATCGTGGAGGTATTGGTGGCCAAGTGCAACAGGGCCTTACGCGACACCGGATTGCGGGCGCTGGTGATTGCGGGAGGTGTGGGCGCGAATCAGGCGCTACGGGGCGGACTGTCTGAATTAGCCCGTGACCAGGACGTGCGGGTGTACTTCCCGGCGCCAAGTCTGTGCACCGATAACGGGGTCATGATTGCCTGGGCCGCCGCATTAAAGATCGCCTCGGGTCACGCCCCCCAGGCCGCAGGTGCATTTTCTGTCCGGCCGCGATGGCCCCTGACGGCGTTAACGGAATGAGGCTTCGCTTCCCGAGAGAAGTTGAACGATATTTTTTCGATGGCGGATGATCAACAGCACGGCAATGCCCGCCACGGCCCAGAACAACACATCCAGGCCGTGACGCCAATACGCGATCACCGGTGCAGTGGCCGCTGCCGATAACGCCGCCAGTGACGAGATTTTTCCGAGTTTCGCCACCGTTAACCAGATCAGCCCCGCGGCCAACCCCATGGGCCAGTCCAAGGCCAGGAGCACGCCGAATGCCGTGGCCACGCCCTTGCCACCCTGAAAGCGGAAATACACCGGAAATAAGTGCCCAAGGAACACCGAAAACGCCGCCAGGGCCACCGCGGTGGGCTGCATCGCCGGGGGAAGCATCAACGGCGCCAACGGTTGCACCACGAGCACCACGATCAACCCTTTGGCCGCATCTCCCAACAAGGTGAGCCCCGCCGCGAGTTTGTCACCACTGCGCAGCACATTCGTGGCGCCGGGATTTTGTGATCCATAGGTGCGCGGATCATCGATGCCGCGCAGGCGGCTCACGATAATCGCAAATGAAATGGAGCCGGTCAGGTAGGCAATGGCCGCTATCAGGCCGAGCATCAGTGGCGCAGACATGCCCGCATTCTATGCCCGTGGATGATGTTTCGCATGAATGGCTTTGAGCCGATCATTGGCCACGTGGGTGTAGACCTGAGTGGTGGAGATGTCTGCATGTCCGAGCAGCATTTGAACCGCACGCAGGTCCGCACCATGATTCAGCAAATGGGTCGCAAACGCATGACGCAGGGTGTGGGGGGAGATCGCCACGGTGACGCCCGCCTTCACCGCGTAGTGTTTGATGATCTTCCAAAACCACTGTCGGGTCATGGCGCGCGCCTGTTGCGTCACGAACAGGGTATCGGCGATGTGCCCGTTCAGTAAGGCAGGACGGCTGCGGCTCATATAGCGTGCCAGCCACTCCATGGCCTCTTCACCCAGGGGCACCAAGCGTTCCTTATCCCCTTTGCCAATCACGCGGACCACACCATCCGATGTCGACACATCGATGCTTTTTAAAGCGATCAACTCGCTGACGCGCAGGCCCGCGGCGTACATCATTTCGAGCATGGCCCGATCCCGCAGTCCCAGATCCGTCCCCACATCCGGCGCATGAAGGATCGCCTCCACCTGGGATTCCATCAGCGCTTTCGGAAATCGCGCCGGTCGTTTGGCGCTCTTCAGCAACAGACAGGGATCATCCTCACGCCCCCCCGCCAGCATCCGCCAGGCGTAATAGCGCCGCATGGACGAGAGTTTTCGATTCGCAGTCGTAGCCCGGATCTGCGGAAACACTTCCGAGAAGTAAGCGCCTAACTGCTCGCGCGTTGCGTCCGCCAAGGACGCACCATGGGCACGTGCCAACCACACCGCCAATCCGCCCAAATCCTGACGGTAGGCCGATAAGGTATTTTTAGACAGCCCCTCCTCGAGCCACATGGCATCGCAGAAGCGATCGATCTCCACGGCGTCTGCGGCGGTCAGATGGGCAAGGGTAGACTGTGCGCTTTCAAGTGCGGCCATGAACGGATTTTCACTTCTTTTCCCAGACTTCGCCATGATTGTGGCGGGCTACATCATGATGCGAACAGGCTGGCTGGGTCGCAGCTTCTGGGATGGCGCCGAACGGCTGGTCTACTTTGTGCTGTTTCCGGCACTGCTGTTTGCCGCCATCACCCGCAGCGATTTTGCATCGGCACAGACGGCACTGATGGTGCAGGTCTGCCTGCTCGCCATGACGGGCGCGACTGCATTGGCCGTGCTGACGCGATGGATTCCGGGCACGCGACGCATCGATTGGGCCAGTGGCATTCAGTGTGCGTTTCGTTTCAATACCTATGTGGCGTTTGCCGTGGCGACACGGGCATCGGGCAGCGAGGGCTTGGCGCTGATGGCGGTGGTGGTGGGGTTTGGTGTGCCGCTGGCCAATCTGTTTGCGGTGTCGTTCCTGGCCAATACGGTCCATCCGATCAAACTCCTGAAGGAACTGGGGCGCAATCCCCTGCTCATGGCCACGGTCGTCGGCATTCTCGCCAATCTGACCGGTCTGATTCCGCCGCCCATCCTCTACAGCGTGTTGGATCGCGCCAGTTCCGCCGCCATTGCCATCGGGCTGATGTGCGTGGGGGCAGGCCTGAACTTTGAAGGCATCCGAACGGCCGCCACACGCTACCAGGCCCTGGCACTGACCACGATCAAATTAGTGATCCTGCCGATCCTCACCTGGGGGCTTTGTCTGGCGTTTGGACTCTCCGGGCTTCAACGCGACGTGGCCATTCTGTTTGCCACCATGCCCACCGCCAGCAGTGCCTACATCCTGGCGTCGCGAATGGGCGGCAACGGGCCATTGACCGCGGGCCTGGTCTCGATCTCGACGCTGACCTCTATGGCCACCATTACCGTGTGGTACGCGGTGCTGCGCGGGATCACGCCCGGCTAAGTGCCCACTGCACGTGCTCACGCACGAGCTCGGAGTCATCATCACGACACCGACTCAAGGCATTCAGAATGGCCTCACGATCGGCCGCGCTGCAGGATGGTGAGGACAAGGCGTTGCCCATGGCGACGGCAAGATTACGTCGCCACTGCGCATACCCAATACGAAGAATCGCACTGCCCTGATGACGATGCTCAAATTCCTCACGCGTCCATGAGAAACACTCGATCAGGCGGGCCCGATCCAGCCCATGGCGCACCTCAAAATCCGGCACCGACGCCGCTTTAGCAAACTGATTCCATGGGCAGATGGCCTGGCAATCATCACAGCCATAGACACGATTGCCGATCAGGGAGCGTAACGCCTCGGGAATACTGCCTTTGTGTTCAATGGTGAGATAAGAGATGCACCGGCGCGCATCCAACGCATACGGTCCAACAAAGGCCTGCGTGGGGCAGATGTCCAGGCATTGGGTGCACGACCCACAATGCCCCTCTCTCGACTCTGGGACGCTGCCGGAAAATCGCTGTGGGGCGATGGGCATATCGGTGAGCAGCACGCCCAGGAAAAACATGGACCCCTGCTCCCGATTGAGCAACAACGTGTGTTTACCGCGCCAGCCCAGACCACATCGACGGGCCAGCTCCACTTCCAATACCGGTGCCGAATCCACACAGGCGCGAAATTGATAAGGACTACCGTCGGCCAGCTGCTCCGCCAACGTCACGAGACGTGAACGCAATACCTTGTGATAGTCGCGACCGTGGGCGTAGTGGGAAATCACCGCACGCATCGGATCGGCGACCGACTGCCAATGTGCACTCTGCCAAGTGGTCGGCCCGGGAAGATAATCCATGGTGACGACGATGGCCGACAGGCGATCGCCGGGCACGGGCAATAAACGCTCAGGCTGCGCGCGCAGCTCGGCATGCTCGGCCATGTAGCGCATCTCGCCCGCGTGGCCACGCGCAAGCCATGCCCGATACTGGTCCATCACCGACGTCCAACTCGGCGAATCGGCCTCGCGCGAGTGTGCATCCAACGCCACCACGCCGACACGGTGAAATCCCAGTGCGTTGGCAATTAAAATGAGGTCATCCCAGCTCTGCGCCATGCGCAAAAGTATGAGCCAAAACCACGATGTCTTACTGACACGGCATTTTTCGAACGTCTCACTCGAACGTTGCGATCAGATCGCGCGCGCCACCGCCCAACTGGTGACACGGTGGCACGCCCAACCGTCCATGGCCCAGCGCGGCATTCGCCTGTGGCTGCGCGGCGAGCTGGGCGCAGGCAAGACCACCTGGGTGCGCAGCTTCCTGCAGGCCTGCGGGATCACGGGGCGCATCAAGAGCCCCAGCTTTAGCGTGGTGGAATCCTATGAGCACGATGGCAGGTGGTATCACCATCTGGATTTCTATCGTCAATCGGATCCTACGACCTGGCAGAGCGCTGGCCTTCGGGACATCATTGGGGAGGCGGCGGTCACCCTGATCGAGTGGCCGGAACGGGCCCACGGCCTGCCCGAACCCCACATTCAGATTGGGCTGGGCTGGTCCTCGTCCGCGCAGGGCGACACCCCGCGTGAGATCACCATGGATTTTTTTGATCGACAGGACGGCCCCGGCCTGCAACCCTGGCTGGCCCAATGGAGTGCCCAATGCGGATAGCCCGTCGACAGCTGCTGCTGACCGCGGGCAGTACGTTATTACTGGGACTGCGCAGCGGCCCCGCCTTGGCGGCCACGGTCTTAGCGGTCCGGATCTGGCCAGCCCAGGCCTACACGCGGATCACCCTAGAGCACGATACCGAGGGATTGCGCTACAGCACTCAAGTGCTGAGTCAGCCGACCCGCTTTGTGGTGGATATTCACGACACGGTGCTCAATACCGCGATTCGCGACCTGACCGCACGGCTTACTCCCACCGATCCATTCATTCATACCATTCGTGTGGGACAGAATCAGCCGCGCACGGTGCGCATTGTGTTTGAACTGAAACAAGACATTGCGCCTCAGGTGTTCAGTCTGCCCGCCATTGCACAATACCAACATCGACTGGTGATGGATCTTTATCCGACCACCGACGAAGATCCGCTGATGACATTCCTGGCCACGTACGAAAAAGAGCGTGCCCTTCCGCCATCGGTCGCGCGCGCACCGGAGATGAGCGATCCGGCCACCCCCCGCCCGCCCTCGGAACGCACGCCGGTCGTCAGTCGGTTGGTCACCATCGCACTGGATCCCGGACACGGCGGCGAAGACCCCGGCGCCATTGGCAAGCGTGGCACCTACGAAAAGGATGTCGTGCTCGCCATTGCACGGCGTTTGAAACGATTGCTGGATCAAGAGCCCAACATGCGGGCCTACCTCACCCGGGACGGCGATTATTTCGTGCCGCTCCACATGCGCGTACAACGGGCGCGTCGGGTGCAGGCGGATCTCTTTGTGTCCATTCATGCCGACGCGTGGATTTCTCCTACCGCGCGCGGATCGTCGGTGTACGCGCTTTCGGACAAGGGCGCCTCGAGCAGCGCCGCGCGATGGATGGCCAATAAGGAGAACAGTGCCGATCTGATCGGCGGGCTGAATATCCGTCATCAGGATCGTGCCGTGGCCGAGGTGCTGCTTGACATGTCCACCACGGCGCAGATTAAGGACTCCCTTCAACTGGGTAAATCCGTACTGACGGAACTCGGCGGCATCAACGCCTTGCATAAATCCCGGGTCGAACAGGCGGGATTTGCCGTGCTCAAGGCGCCCGATATTCCCTCCATCCTGGTCGAGACCGCGTTCATCAGCAATCCCGACGAGGAGATACGTCTCGTGGATGAACAGTATCAACAGCAGATGGCCGAGGCATTGATCGCCGGTATTCGACGTTACTTTCGTGCCAACCCGCCGCTGTCCAAATCACGCATGATGTGACGGCAAAGCGCTCTGGCCGAGTCGATACAATTCGGGTCTGCCATGGGTATTCATGTCCTTCCCGATGCTTTGATCAGTCAGATCGCCGCCGGCGAGGTGGTCGAACGGCCGGCCTCCGTGGTGAAGGAGTTGTTGGAAAACGCCTTGGATGCCCACGCCACGACCATCTCCGTCGAGCTGGAGGATGGCGGTATGCGTGCGATCCGTGTCCGTGACGATGGTCAAGGGATTACACAGCACGAACTGGCTCTGGCCGTGCAACGCCATGCCACCAGCAAGATTCAGTCCATTGGAGATCTATCACGCGTGCTCACGCATGGGTTTCGCGGGGAGGCGCTCGCCGCCATTGGTTCCGTCTCCCGCATGGCGATTGTCAGTAAAACCAGTGGGGCCACCCATGCCGCACGCATCGATAATCACAGTGGGCCCTGGGATCTCGCGCCCGCCTCCGGGCCCCACGGCACCCTTGTGGAAGTGGCCGGTCTGTTTGATCAGGTGCCCGCCCGCAAACGATTTCTGAAATCGGTCGCCACCGAGTTGGGTCATTGCAAAGACGCGTTCACACGCATCGCGCTGATCCGGCCCGACCATCACTGGGTGTTGTCCCATCAGGGTCGTCCCATTGTGCGCTACCCTGCGGGCAGTGCCACCGCGCGCATCGCACAGTGCCTGAGCTGTTCGGAAGAGGATCTGCGGGTGCTGGACATCACGGCCGGACCGATGCGTATCCGAGCATGGTGCGTACCGCCCACGCAATCCCGCAGCAAGGCCACCGACCAGTATTTCTATGTCAACGGCCGCTCCGTCAGGGATCGTGTGCTCTCGCATGCCATGCGCACGGGTTACCAGGATGTGTTGCACGGCGACCGGCAGCCGGCCTTCGTATTGGCATTAGACATTGACCCCGAGCTGGTCGATGTCAATGTGCACCCGGCCAAGAGTGAAGTCCGATTCCGCGAGAGTCCGGCGGTGCATCAAGCGGTCTACCGCGCGGTACGCGATGGCTTGGCACAACCGTTGGAATCCCGCCGAGGCGCCATCACGATGGTCGCGTCGTCATCGCCAGCACCGGCCTCGACGACGGCATCGTCCCTCACGGTGCAGGAACCGGCCACCGCATCACTGTTCACATCGACTCCCGCATCGGACGCCGGCGCTTTTTTTGCCGCCATGGCCGATCGCCGCACCACGGCCGTTGCACCACCCGTGGATGACCATCCGCTCGGGTTTGCCTTAGCGCAGCTGCATGGGATCTACATCCTCGCCCAAAATGCCCAAGGCTTGGTCATGGTCGACATGCACGCCGCCCATGAGCGGATCGTGTACGAGGGCCTCAAACGTCAGTTGGATGCCGAACACGCGACCATCGCCAGCCAGACGCTCCTCACCCCGGTGGCCATCCATGCCTCACCGTTGGAACTGGAAACCTTTCACGCCCATCGCGCGACACTGGAACGGTTAGGATTTTTAATGGATCCGCTGGGCACCCAGCAACTTGCCATTCGCGGCGTGCCCGCTGCCCTCATGACCAGCGCTCCGGCGCCCTTGGTAAGAGATACGTTGGCCGAATTGGCCGAGCACGGGCAGAGTATCTCGATCGAAGAGCAACGTAATGCACTCTTGGCCCGCATGGCCTGTCACGCCGCAGTGCGCGCGAACCGTCTGCTGACGGCACCGGAAATGAACGCCCTGCTGCGGGAGATGGAGAAGACCGATCGGGCGGACCAATGCAATCATGGCCGTCCCACCTGGATCGGGTTTTCGATCGCCGACTTGGATAAGTTGTTCCTGCGGGGCCAGTAATGCTGTGCATTCTGGGGCCTACCGCCAGCGGAAAATCCGCCTTGGCCATGCAGCTTGCCCGCCAGGATCCGCGCATCGAACTGATCAGCATGGATTCCGCCCAGATCTATCGCGACATGGATGTGGGCTCGGCCAAACCAAGCCCCCTCGAACGTGCCCAGGTGCGTCATCATTTGGTGGATCTGCTCGAACCTTCAGAATCCTATTCCGCCGCCCGTTTTGTGCGCGATGCAACCCAGGCCGCCGATGACATTCGTGCACGCGGCGGCATTCCTGTGTTGGTGGGGGGCACCATGCTCTACTACAAAGCCTATGTGGAAGGGCTTGATGACCTGCCGAGCACACCACTCGAGATCCGACGCGCCATTTCACAGCAGGCCGCCGCCCAGGGATGGCCTGCGCTGCATGCCCTATTGAAAACCGTCGATCCGGATACCGCGCAACGCCTTCACCCCGCCGATGCGCAGCGCATCTCCCGAGCACTCGAAATCTATCGGCACACCGGCAAAACAATGACGGCCTGGATACGTGACAGCGCCACACGATCTGCCCAAACGCCTTCGAACCGGGAAGGTGTGCAAGCCCTGGCCTTGTTCACCGATGACCGGGCAGAACTCCACCGTCGGATTGAAGAACGTTTTAAACAGATGGTGGCCCACGGCCTACTGGAGGAAGTGCGTCGCTTGCGGGCCAGAGGCGATCTGACCCCGGATCTGCCCAGCATGCGTTGCGTCGGCTATCGACAGGCCTGGCACCACCTGGACGGCACGACCTCGTACTCGGAATTTCTGGCGCAAGGTGTTGCGGCCACTCGTCAACTGGCCAAACGTCAGATCACTTGGCTACGCCGTTTTACAGACATCGAACGATTCGATCCGTTTGATCCGGATCAATGGGGTCAGGCGGTCGATCGGGCACGCGCATTGGCCCGGTGATCGACCTCGCCATTACGACGACCGCCCGATGGCCTGACCGTGTTGATGGCCCGGTCATCTCGCGGCTTCGCTCTCTAGATTTCGAGGTTATCGATAAGACGCGTGGCGCCCAACTTGGAGGCGCCGAGCACCACCAGTTGATCGGGCTGCTGCAAATCCGACGACTGCGGAGACTTGAGATCGCAACGACGCTTAATCGCGACGTAATCGGTCTGCCAACCGCGTTGGTTCAGGATCTGCTTGGCCGCAGACTCTAAATCCGCGATGTCATCGACGACCAGACTCGACTGCTGAACCCCCTCACGCACACGACGGGCGACCTGGTCCAGGGTCCTGGATAACCAGACCGCCTCGGCACGCTCCGACGGGCTCAGGTAACGATTGCGCGAGGACATGGCCAGGCCATCCGTTTCACGCACTGTCTCCGCAGGCACAATCTGAGTGGGAATGGAAAACTGCTGGCACATCCGTCGAATGATCATGAGCTGCTGGTAGTCTTTTTTTCCGAACACCGACACCTGCGGCTGCACGCATTGAAAGAGTTTCATGACCACCGTGGCCACGCCCACGAAAAATCCCGGCCGAAACTCGCCTTCCAGAATGTCTCCCAGATCATGCGGAGGGCTCACCCGATATTCCTGCGGCTCGGGATACATCTCCGACTCGTTGGGCGCAAAGAGCACATACACCCCCTCCCGCTCGAGCTTGGCAATATCCTCTTGCAGGGTGCGCGGATAACGATCGAAATCCTCGTGTGGGCCAAACTGCAAACGATTCACAAAAATCGAGGCGACGACCGGATCCCCATGATGGGCCGCCAGACGCATCAAAGACAGATGGCCCTCGTGCAGGTTGCCCATGGTCGGCACAAACGCCGTGCGCAACTGCCCACGCAGCTGCGCCCGTAACTCGCCAATGGTGTGGACTACTTTCATGCGGTACTCAGCGCGTTGAAATAGCAACGCCGCCCCTTGAACTGGGCAATCTGGGCCACCAGGGCGTCGAAATCCTCCTCCCGATCGATGGGATTGAGCTGGTCGGTGTTCACGATCAGAATCGGCGATGCGTCGTAGTGATGAAAATAATGGGTGTAGGCCTCGGAGAGTTCGCGTAGGTACTGCTCCGACATATTTTGTTCCATGGGCACACCCCGCTGACGTATACGATCCACCAGGGCATCGGCCGACGCCTGCAGGACAATCACCAGATCAGCGGCCGGCGCCTGGGGGCGTTGGACGTCATAGATTTTCCGATACAGGGCCAGCTCCTCATCCGACAATGTCAGGCCGGCAAACAGCGGGTCCTTTTCGATCATGAAATCACTGACCACCAGCTCGGAAAATAAATCCCGCTGAGTCAGTTCGCGCAACTGATCAATCCGCTGAAAAAGAAAAAATAGCTGAGTGGGCAGCGCATAGCGCGCACTGTCACGATAGAACTTGGCTAAGAACGGGTTCTCCGCGGGCGCTTCCAGCAGAGGAGCGTATCCAAACCGTTCGGCAAACTTCATGGCCAGGCTGCTCTTGCCCACTCCAATCGGGCCTTCGATCACCAATGATCGAAAGCGCTGAGTCCATGCGGATCGCTGGGCAGAGGAGGCAACGTTCATAGCGGACTATTGTCGCATCACCAGGGCGAGACCTCGGCCCGGTCTGCCGGCGACAGACGGGCACGCCAATCGCGTGCGGAGACGAGTTCGTCGGTCTCCGGTGGGCCCAACAGTACCGTATCGTCCAATTCGCACAACGGAATAAGCACAAATGCGCGGGCATGGGCACGCGGATGCGGCACGGTCAACTGTGAGCTCACGATTCGGGTCGTGCCATGGGCGATCAGGTCGAGGTCCAGGGTTCGCGGGGCATGCCATCCCGTGCGCTCGCGACCGAATCGCATTTCGATCGAGAGCAGGAGTTCGAGCAGTTGCACGGCGGATAACGAGGTGGTGATCTCGGCGATCGCGTTACAAAAATCGGGGCCAGTGGCCTCCACCGGCAGGGTGCGAAACAACCGTGATGCGCGACAGGCGGTGATGGATGACTGTTCCTGCAATACCGTCAGCGCCTGAGAGAGCGTTCGACTCGGATCGCCCAGATTTCCTCCCAACCCGATCATGGCCTGTGTGAGCGACGGCATCAGGAAGTGGTGTCCGAGGATGGCGATGCGCTGGGTTTACGACGGCGACGACGAGGCCGCGCAGCCGACGTCGACTTGCCACGGGAAGCCGACACCTGTGTGAGCAGCTCGGCACGTGCCGACGCATCGCCATCGATGTAATCGGTCCACCATTGCGCCAACAGGGGATCGCACTGCCCCGACTCGGCCCGCAGCAGCATAAAGTCGTATCCGGCGCGAAAACGCATATGCTCCATCAAACGGGCGGCCGTGCCGGCCTGACGCTTTTCAAATCGGGGCTGCATCAGCCAGATCTCACGCATGTCCGATACGTAACGGCGCTGAATGGCCAAGGCATCCAGCTGCGCATCCACCACATCGTCAATGGCCGCATTCAAGGCAGGAATGGTGTGCTCGCCCTGGGCGTGACGCTGCTGCCAGCGTTCATTGACCAGATTCCAGAGTAACGCCGCGAATAAGAATCCTGGCGAGATCGGTTTGCGCTCGTGGATGCGCTCGTCCGTGGCCTTCAAGGCCCGCGTGACAAACTCCAGGGCGGCTGGATCCTTCGCATCGAACACCAGATCCAACAGTGGTAGGCATCCGTGATGCAGACCGCACTCCCGCAACTGACGAAGCCCCTCATAGGCGTTACCGGAATGCAGGAGCTTGAGCATTTCATCGAACAACCGGGCATTCGGCACGTGGCGGACCAGGTCCGCCAAGGCGGCGATCGGCCGACGGGTGGCCGGTTCGATTCCAAAACCAAGCTTGGCAGAAAGTCGGACCGCCCGCAGCATGCGCACCGGATCCTCGCGATACCGGTGCTCCGGATGGCCGATCATGCGTAAGACCTTGGCCTTTAAATCTTTGACACCATGGTGGTAGTCCAGGACCTTGTCGGCAATCGGATCGTAGTACAGCGCATTGACGGTGAAGTCACGACGGGTGGCATCCTCGTGCTGCTCGCCAAACACATTGTCACGCAGCACACGGCCATGTTCGTCAATGTCCACATCATCGGCCTGCAGCGCCCGGAAGGTCGAGACCTCGATGGTCTCCGGCCCGAACATCACGTGCACCAGACGAAAGCGCCGACCAATGATGCGCGCCCTGCGAAACACACGCTGCACCTGCTCCGGCTCGGCATTCGTGGCCACATCAAAATCCTTCGGCCGAATACCGAGTAAGAGGTCCCGCACGGCACCGCCCACGATAAAGGCCCGATAGCCGGCCCTCTGCAGATCCTGAACGGTACGGGCGGCCGCGTTCGACACGAGCCGTTGATCAATGCCGATCTTGGAGGCCTTAAACACCTCTGGTTCGTGCACCGTCTTGGTCGAGGCCCGTCGCGCCGCCCGCGTGGACAAACGTCCTGGGGCAAGCCGTGCGATGGTGGTGATCAGTTTTTTGATCATGCGGTATTAATCATCCGTCGTCGACGTGCGCTCAAACAGATCCAGTCGATCCCAGCCCTGGGCAGTCGCATGTTCCGTGAGACGTGCATCCGCGTTGACCGCCACCGGATGCGTTACCCGGGCCAGCAACGGCAGGTCATTGAAGGAGTCGCTATAGAAGTACGACCGATCAAAATCCTCCAATCCAAGCCCCTGCAATGCCAGCCATTGGGCGACACGCGTGACCTTGCCCTCTCGAAAGCTTGGCACGCCCGTGGGCTTGCCGGTGAAATTCCCATCGGCGCCCACTTCAATCTCGGTGGCGATCAGGTGCTCCACCCCGAACTCTTTCGCAATAGGGCCAGTGATGAAGGAATTCGTGGCCGTGACGATGGCGCAGAGATCACCCGCGGTCTGGTGGCGCGACACCAGGTCTTGGGCGGCGGGATGCAGATGCGGCCGAATGACCTCGCGGACAAATTGTTCGCGCCAGGCCAGGAGCTGCGCCCTCGGAAAGCGGGCCAACGGGGCCAGCTGAAACTCCAGGAATTCATAAATGTCGAGTGTGCCCTTGCAGTACTCCACGTAAAAATGATCATTGCGCTTGGCATACCAGTCGGCGTTCACCACCTGAAGGTGAATAAGAAAATTCGCCCAGGAGACATCACTGTCAATCGGCAGCAGCGTGTTATCCAGATCAAACAGTGCGAGTGTTCGCATTCGGCGTGTCCAAGAGTTCTTTCAGCAAGGGGATCGTGACGGCCCGTTGCCGGGATAGTGCGTAATCATTGAGTGCCTGCAACACGCCCATCAGTCGGCCAAGATCACGAGGCAGGCGTGTCATCAGGTACTGCAAGAGGTCCTCGGACAGCGGACAGGCGAGTTGCTCGGCCCGTTCGCGAAGCGCGTTCTTTTTTTCTTCATCGTCTAATTCGTGCAACTCAAAAATCAGGCTCTGCCCTAACCGGGTGCGCAGGTCATCACGCAGCGTCATGCGCAAGGGCGGTGCACTGGCGGTGGCCACGCAACACCATCCCGCCTCCCGGGCCACATTGTAGAGTTGAAAGAGTCGGTTCACGGACTCGGCATCCGCCTGATCCACGTTATCCAAACACCAGACCACGGGATCGGCCACCCTCCGGTCGCCCAACACCCGATCCCAAAGCGCGTCGCGGGCATCCGAGGTCTTGGGATCGGCCCCGACGATCGGGCTGCAATCCACGTAAATGGCCCGCGGACCGGCCTGCGCCACCCAGGCCTTCAGCCAAAACGTCTTGCCGGCCCCGGGATTGCCCCACAGCAACAGTGCGGCAAAGCCCTGGCGGGAGGGGTCCATCACCTGGGCCAATGCGGCGAGGGCCTGGGCATTGCGCCCGGGCACCCCGTCGGTGAGACGGGGCTCGGGCACGGCAATAAGGTCGAGCGGTAACTGCATGGGAGGAGTGGTGCCCTAACTTCAATAAAATGGCGATTTTAGGAAGATTTCGGCCATGAGTTCAGATTCGACCAGACGCCCTGCGTCCACGCCCATGACCTACCGTGATGCTGGCGTGGATATCGATGCCGGTGACGCCTTGGTGGATCGTATCAAGCCTTTGGCCAAACGCACCTTGCGGCCCGAGGTGATGGGCGGCATCGGTGGTTTTGGTGCCCTATTCGAAGTGCCCAAAAAATACAAGGATCCCGTGCTCGTGTCCGGTACCGATGGCGTGGGCACGAAATTGAAACTGGCATTCGCGCTGGATCGGCACGACACCGTGGGCATCGATCTGGTGGCCATGAGCGTGAACGATATTCTGGTGCAAGGAGCCGAGTCCTTATTTTTTCTGGACTACTTCGCCTGTGGTCGTCTCTCCGTGGACACGGCCGCCGCCGTCGTGGGCGGGATCGCGACCGGCTGCGAACAGGCCGGATGCGCACTGATCGGCGGCGAGACCGCCGAGATGCCCGGCATGTATCCCGATGGCGAGTACGATCTCGCCGGGTTCGCCGTGGGGGCCATCGAGCGGGCCGACATTCTTGACGGTTCGAAGGTTGCAGCAGGTGATGTGCTGCTCGGTTTGGCATCGAGCGGGTTCCACAGTAACGGCTACTCACTCGTTCGCAAGGTATTGGAGCGGGCCTGTGGCACCCTGACCGCATCGGCACTGGACAAGATGGCCGTGCCCGGAGCGTCCCGCACACTGTCGGATCTCGTGATGGCACCGACACGGATTTACGTAAAGCCCATGTTATCCGCCCTCGCGGCACATCGGCACGCGATTCACGCCATGGCCCATATCACGGGCGGCGGGCTGGTGGGCAATGTCCCGCGGGTGCTGCCGGATCATCTCACTGCCGTGCTCGATCAACGCGGCTGGACCCGCCCACCATTAATGCAATGGATTCAGGAACAAGGTGCAATCCCCGAAGAGGAAATGCATCGGGTGTTTAACTGCGGCCTGGGAATGGTCGTGGTCGTGAGCGCGGAACACGCCGAACGCGTGGCGGCCCATCTAACGGCTCAAGGCGAGATGGTGTATCGCGTAGGGGAAGTCCGCGCCCGTGTCCAGCACGAGGCGCAGACCCAGATCTGTCACTAACGAATCAACACGGCCACCACGAGGGCCAGCAGCCCCACGACGGCCATCGTTTTTAGAATCGTCCGAGAGTTTTTGGTCGGTGGATTCATGTGACTTGCTCTGCCTTCTGTGCGCGCCAGGTGAGGTATTTCCCGAGGGCAATCACCAACACTACCCCAATCCAGGCGAGCGAATGCGACGGTAGCCCGATCGATGACCAATACGCCTTGATGCCCGGATCCGTTTGAATCATTTCGCCCGCCAGATAACCCAATAGACCGCCACCGGCCACGACAATCCAGGAGAACCGGTTCATCAAGGCCAGCACAATCTTTGAGCCCCACACCACGAGAGGAATGGAAAGGGCTAGGCCAAACACCAGCAGGAACAGACTGCCCTTGGCCGCGCCTGCGACCGCAATCACGTTATCCAAGGACATCGCGAAGTCAGCGATGACAATGGTCTTCACGGCAGCCCAGAGCTTATCTTTGCCCTCGATCTCGTGGCCCTCGTCGTCGGCCTGAGGCATCACGAGCTTCACGCCGATCCAGACGAGCAAGAGCCCCCCGAATGTCTTGAGGTACGGGATTTCCAAAAGCTGGACCGCAAAGGCCGTGAGCACGACCCGTAGGGCCACCGCGGCGAATACGCCCCAGAAAATACCCAGGCGACGCTGCTTTTCCGGAAGGTTACGGCAGGCCAGCGCAATAACGATCGCGTTATCACCGGACAGCAGCAAATCGATCCACACGATCTGCAGCAGAGCGATCCAAAACGCTGGGCTTCCGAATTCCATAATTGATTCCTAGTGGCACCATTGGTCGAGGCGCGCGGGAGCTGTTCGCATCCCGCAGCTCCCCGCCTCGTATTGTGACTCTACATCACTGATTTCAGCAATTTTCCCATCTCGGAGGGGTTCTTGGTGGTCTTGATACCGCACGCCTCCATGATGTCCAGCTTGGCCTGCGCCGTATCGGCGCCGCCCGAGATCAAGGCGCCGGCGTGGCCCATGCGTTTGCCCGGGGGCGCCGTGACCCCGGCGATGAATCCCACGATCGGTTTTTTCATGTTGTCTTTGGCCCACTGTGCCGCATTGGCCTCATCGGGGCCACCGATTTCGCCAATCATGATCACCGCATCGGTGTCAGGATCATCATTGAAGAGCTTGAGCACATCAATATGCTTTAAGCCATTAATCGGATCGCCGCCAATGCCCACCGCCGAGGACTGTCCCAGACCCATCTCCGTGACCTGACCCACAGCTTCATAGGTCAACGTGCCCGAGCGGGACACAATTCCAATGCGGCCCTTGCGATGGATATGGCCTGGCATGATGCCGATTTTGATTTCATCCGGGGTGATCAGTCCGGGGCAGTTCGGCCCGAGCAACAAGGTGCGTTTGTTGTGCGCCTTCATTTTGTTGCGCACGACCATCATGTCGCGCACGGGAATGCCCTCGGTGATGCAGATGACTAAATCGAGATCGGCCTCGACGGCCTCCCAGATGGCATCGGCCGCACCGGCGGGGGGCACGTAGACCACCGAGACCGTGGCGCCCGTGGCCTGCTTGGCATCCTTGACCGATGCATAAATGGGAATGCCTTCAAAGTCTTCGCCGGCTTTCTTGGGATTCACACCCGCCACAAAACAATTTTTTCCGTTGGCGTAGTCGCGGCACATGCGGGTATGAAACTGCCCCGTCTTGCCGGTGATGCCCTGGGTAATCACTTTGGTATTTTTATTGATCAGAATGGACATGCGGAGTTCTCCCTGGGCTTAGGCTTTTTTGGTGGCATCCACGACACGCTGGGCCGCTTCGGCCATGGTGTCGGCGGTGATGATGGGCAGACCGGATTCGGCAAGGATTTTCTTGCCCAGGTCTTCGTTGGTGCCCTTCATGCGCACCACCAGCGGCACCTTGAGCCCGACGGCACGCGACGCGGCCACCACCCCCTCCGCAATGACATCACAGCGCATGATCCCGCCAAAGATGTTGACCAGAATCGCTTTCACTTTCGGATTGCCGAGCATGATCTTGAAGGCCTCGGTGACCTTTTCGGTCGTCGCCCCACCGCCCACGTCCAGGAAGTTAGCGGGCTCGGCACCGTAGAGCTTGATGGTGTCCATGGTGGCCATGGCCAGACCCGCCCCGTTCACCAGGCAGCCGATGTTGCCGTCTAACTGAATATAGGCCAGGTCGTATTTCGAGGCTTCAATTTCGGCGGGATCTTCTTCGTCGAGATCACGCATCTGCACGATGTCAGGATGACGATACAGTGCGTTGGAATCAAAGTTCCACTTCGCATCCAGCGCAATCACCTTGCCATCGCCGGTGAGAATCAAGGGGTTGATTTCCGCCAGGGATGCATCGGTCTCCCAGAAGGCCTGGTACAGACCCTTTAATACAGCACGGGCCTGCGGGATGGAGGCGGCGGGCACACCAATTTTCGCGGCGAGGTCATCGGCTTCACTGTCCTTAAAGCCCGTCAGGGGATCAACGAATACCTTGTGGATTTTTTCCGGATGGGTGGCCGCCACTTCCTCGATGTCCATACCGCCTTCGCTCGAGCCCATGACACACACCCGCTGGCTCACGCGGTCCGTGACCACGGCCACGTAGAGTTCTTTTTTAATGTCGGCGCCCTCTTCAATCAGCAGGCGGCGCACTTTCTGCCCGGCCGAGCCGGTCTGATGGGTGACCAGTTGCATGCCCAGAATGCTCGAGGCGTAGGTCTTGACGTCGTCCATCGACTTGGCCACCTTCACGCCGCCGCCTTTGCCCCGGCCGCCCGCATGAATCTGCGCCTTGACCACCCAGACCGGACCGCCGAGATCCTTGGCGGCCTTCAGGGCCTCATCAACGGAGAAACACGGAATGCCACGCGGGACGGCCACGCCGTATTTGCGCAGGATTTCCTTGCCCTGATATTCATGGATTTTCATGGTGCAGCCCCCTGAGTTTTGAATGTTATTTGGGCCGCAGTTTAACCGATCAGCCGTCTAGAGGCCGTCTCCCAGGCCCCGAAACAGCCGCCCAATCGCCTCGGAGGAAAAGCCGCGTTGGGTCAGAAAACGTTGCTGCCGCGCACGCTCGGCGGCACTGGCCGGTGGCGCGCCAAACTTCTTTTGCCATACCTGATGCAGTCGCTCGAATTCGGAGTCGCGCAACGCCTCGACGGCCTGTGCCAGCGCTCGGCCATCCACACCCTTTTGCTGAAGTTCAAACTTGATTCGGGCGGCACCGAAACGCGCACCGCGGGTACGCACAATGGACTCGGCATAACGTTCATCGGAGAGTAAGCCCTCGCGCTGAAGCTGCGCCAGCACGCTGTCGAGTTCTGGCGCACTCTGTGCGAGCGGCGCCAATTTTTTTTCTAACTCCTGACGGGAGTGCTCCCTTCGGGTAAGCGCCGCAATGGCCTTTGCCCGAAGGGAAGCTGAAGAAAGCACACCCGAGGACCGCA
>JACCDX011788746.1_pt1 | contig 48101 bp, 44 predicted proteins | sample 7449681 | NCBI WGS metagenome assembly JACCDX01 (sample SAMN15323450, study PRJNA562643) | freshwater metagenome | isolation source: river surface water | place: USA:Blue River Watershed | collected 2017-08-18
CATGTCGAACTGCACTTTTTCGCCTTTGCCGTACACCTTCAAAGCACCTTTTTCACCCACGGCATTGGGGCGCTGGAAGATCCAGTTTTGCCATGCAGTCAGGCGACCAAAAATACGGGTGAGCATGTTCTCTTGGCTGGCAAAACGCAGGTTGGCTTCGAGGCCCGTCAGGGCGTCTGGCGACATGGCCGCGCGCTCTTCCAAGCACATGCGAATTTCGTCATCCCAATCGATGTCATCGGGTGCAGCGGTGACCAAGCCGAGTGCCAATGCAGCGTCAGCGTCCAATGCTTTGCCAATGGCGCCGCGCGCAGCTTCCATGGCAGGCACTTCTTCGTAGAAGCGACGTGCCAAACGGGACTGATCGTTCACCATGGGGTAGAAGCCAAAGTTGAACTCATTCAATTGAATGGTGGGTGCTTTGTCTGCATCATCGGGCAAGGCCAACATGTAAGTGCGGTCGGCACAGAAAGCCAACTCGGCGAAGGTGCCCACGAAACAAGTGCCTGGTTCAACGAGTGCAAAAATGCTACGTGAAGAAACGTCCAAGCGTGCCAAGGTACGGCGCAAGTGACCAATGGTTTCGCGCACGAACCAGTGGTCTTTGTGAGCCAACAAAGTCGCATCGCTGGCCAAGACTGCTTTGGCATCGCCTGTGGCTTTGAGCAACCAAGTGCCAATGTCGAGTTCATTGGTGCGCATGTGCAAAATGGCGTCATCCAATTCACGCACCATTTGCAAAGGCCACCACTGAGCGCCAGCTGCCAAGATGCCGGCGATGTCTGTGGGTTGTGCAGATGCTGGTGCTTTCACAGTGAAGGTGGCCAGGCGCTTGGCGCGTTCAATTTCAACCGTCACGTTGTTGTAGCTGATGCGGTCGGCTTCAATGTTGCGCTGGATGGGTGTCAGTGCCACGCCTTTTTCTGACGCAGGACGATCGCTTTTTGCGGCCAAATTATCGGCACGCTGGCGCACCACTTGCTGGAATTGGTTAGGCTTGGCAATGGCATCGACCAAGCGCCAGTCGACGGCTTTTTGACCGCGCACACCTTCCACGCTGGTGCAGAAAATGTCGGCCAAATCGTGGCGAACGTGGCGCTTATCGGTCACGCGTGTGAGGCCACCTGTGCCTGGCAATACGCCGAGCAATGGCACTTCGGGCAAAGACACTGCAGAAGAACGGTCGTCCACCAACACGATGTCATCGCAAGCCAAGGCCAACTCGTAACCGCCACCAGCACATGCGCCATTCAATGCAGCCACAAACTTCAAGCCAGAGTATTTACTGGAGTCTTCAATGCCGTTGCGTGTTTCGTTGGTGAACTTACAGAAGTTCACTTTCCAGCCGTGTGTCGACACGCCCAACATAAAGATGTTGGCACCAGAGCAGAACACGCGGTCTTTCAAGCTGGTGACTACCACGCTGCGAACTTCGGGGTGTTCAAAGCGGATGCGCTGCAGGGCATCGTGCAATTCAATGTCTACGCCCAAGTCATAAGAGTTGAGCTTCAATTTGTAGCCAGGGCGAATGCCTGCGTTTTCGTCGATGTTGATCGACAGGGTGGCCACGGCACCGTCAAAGGCCAAGCTGATGTGCTTGTAGTTTTCGGGTGAGGTTTGGTAATTGACGATGGGCGCTGTGGTCATGAAGGTCTCCAATGAAGGTCTTTGTAGGGTCTGAATCTCTGGTGCGAGACTTAAAAAGCCATCGAACCGCGTTGACATGCAGTTTATTGCATTCAACCTAGGGACTCAACATGCAATTTAATGCAATTATTAAGTATTTACCCTATGTTTTGAGAATTTTTCAAACCCTACTCAACCCATTGAATCACTTTGCGAACTTCCGTTTTCAAGCGCTTGAAACTTTCTTCGGCATCTTGTGCACTGGTATCGATGCTGAGATCGGCTTTGGAATAAAACGCAGAACGTCCTTCCAAAATGCGTTTCAAATCTTCCATCGCCTCGGGACTGGCGGCCATGGGGCGCAGGTCACCTTGCGCAGCGACGCGTGACATGTGGTCGTTGGCACTGGCTTGCAACCACACGGTGGTGCAATGGGTCAGCAGCAAATTGAAATTGGCGGAGTCAGAGACCAAACCACCCGGCGTGGCAATCACCACCTCTGGGTAAATTTGAATGGCCTCTTCCAATGCACGTCGCTCATATCGGCGATACGCATTGGCACCATACAAGTTGTGAATTTCACTGATTTGGCACCCTGCAAACTTTTCAATTTCACGGCTGAGTTCAATGAACGTAAAACCCAAATCATCGGCCAAACGCTGGCCCAGTGTGGTTTTGCCAGCCCCTCGCAAACCAATGAGGGCAATGCGGGTGCGGCGTGCTGTGGCGTCACCACTTTCACCAAACATTTCTGTCAACTGAACGCGCGCACGACGCAGATCGGCCTCTGTGCGCTTGCTGAGCAGTTCACGAATCAACAACCATTCGGGTGAGCTGGTGCTGATGTCACCCAACAATTCTGCCAATGAACATTGCAATGCATGCGACACCTGCAACAACACCAACACAGAGACATTGCCTGTGCCGTACTCCAAATTGGCCAAGTGCCGTTCTGACACATCGGCCGCCAAAGCGACTGCTTTTCGGGTCATGCCTTTGCGAGAACGCAGGTTGCGCACACGATCACCCAGCGCCATCAAAAATGGGCTGCGCAGGGGCTCTAAAGAGCTACCCACTTCAACAAATGCGGTCGATGATTCGGTCACCGAAGTCTCCAAGGACAATGAATTGGCGATGCTGATTTTTCAAAATAAAGGGAAAACCCTGATTTTTGATGACAGACAAAACATGCACTTTATTGCATACTCGTCCGCAAGCAAGATAGTGCATTTATACCGCGAGTTGTCCTAAAGCCCAAGCGTTTTAATGCACACCATCCAAATTTTTGATCAAGATCACGGAGATCAACATGCCGCTGCCCTCAGCCCCACCCGCGCAATTCAACTTCGCGCAATTTTTGATCGCAGCCAACAACAGTCGCAAAGACAAGACGGCGCTCATTGACGATGTAGGCAGCCTCACCTATGGCGAAATGGGTGAACAGATCAGAGCCTGTGCAGCGGGTCTGCGCAAGTTGGGACTCAAGCGCGAAGAGCGCGTGCTCTTGCTGATGCAAGACAGCACCGATTGGGTTGTGTCATTTTTGGGTGCTCTTTATGCAGGCGTGGTGCCCGTTGCCGTCAACACGCTGTTAACGGCAGACGACTATGCCTTCATGATCAACAACAGCCGCGCGCAAGCGGCCTTGGTCTCCTCCGCTTTGCTGGGCACGTTGAATGCTGCCATTGCACAAGGCACCAAAAGCATCAAACACATCGTGGTCTCACGTCACGAGGGTGATTTGCCTGCACCCAACCTGCACTTCAAGGATTTCTTGGCTTCGGCAACGGGCCCTAGCTTGCCTGCCGAAACACATGCCGACGAACCCGCCTTCTGGCTGTTCTCTTCAGGTTCTACTGGCAACCCCAAAGGCACAGTGCATACCCAAGGCAATTTGTATTGGACCGCGCAGTTGTATGGCAAAGGCGTGTTGGCTTTAACGTCTAACGACGTGGTGTTCTCAGCTGCCAAATTGTTCTTTGCATACGGTTTGGGCAATGCCCTCACCTTCCCGCTAAGCGTTGGCGCCAGCGTGGTCTTGATGGCTGAACGTCCAACACCCCAAGCCACCTTCAAACGTTTGGTGGAACACAAGCCCACCGTGTTTTACGGCGCGCCCACAGGTTACGGCGGTATGTTGGCAAGCCCTGACTTACCCACCAAAGACAAAGTGGCCTTGCGCCTTTGCTCATCTGCCGGCGAGGCCTTGCCCGCAGACATTGGCGAACGTTGGACGGCTCAATTTGGCTGCGAAATCATTGACGGCATTGGCTCGACTGAAATGCTGCACGTGTTCTTGTCCAACACACCAGGCGATGTGCGCTATGGCACCACTGGCAAACCTGTACCCGGCTACGAAGTGCAATTGCGCGGCGAACAAGGTGAAGTGCTGACCGGCCACAACGAGATTGGCGACCTGTACATCAAAGGCCCTTCAGCCGCTTTGATGTATTGGAACAACCGAGAAAAATCTCGCGACACCTTTCAAGGTGAATGGACCAAGAGTGGCGACAAATACTCGCGCGACCCCGAAGGCTATTACACCTATGCTGGCCGCAATGACGACATGCTGAAAGTCAGTGGCATCTATGTGTCACCTTTTGAAGTGGAATCAACCTTGGTTCAGCATCCCGCCATTTTGGAAGCCGCCGTCATTGGCAAAGTGGACGCCGATGGCCTGACCAAAACCAAAGCTTTCATTGTGCTGAAGGCGGGACAAAGCTTGACCGAAGAAGAGGTGAAGTCCTTTGTGAAAGAGCGTTTGGCGCCCTACAAATACCCACGCTTCATTGAATTCGTCACTGAACTGCCCAAAACCGCCACAGGCAAAATTCAACGTTTCCGTTTGCGCGATTTGGAAAACAAAAAGGCTTGAAAGCCTAAGCCTTCAAGCCTTTGCGAAGTGGCCTCATTCAGATGCCACTGCTTTTTGTATCAAGTGTTTTTTGACACAGTGATGGTTGGGAACTTGGCAGAAAAGTCCTTGGCCTTGGCCGCAATTTTGATGGCCACTTGGCGCGCCACCGATTTGTAAATGCTGGCCACTTCGCCATCGGGATCGGCCACCACAGTAGGTTTGCCATTGTCAGCTTGCAAACGAATTTGCATGTTCAAGGGCAAGGCACCCAGGTAGTCCATTTGGTAGTTCTCGGCCATTTTCTTGCCGCCATCAGCGCCAAAGATGTGCTCAACATGACCGCAGTTTGTACAGACATGAACCGCCATGTTTTCCACAATGCCCAAAATAGGCACGCCTACTTTTTCAAACATCTTGATGCCCTTTTTGGCATCCAACAAAGCGATGTCTTGGGGTGTGGTCACAATCACGGCGCCTGTCATGGGCACGCGTTGGCTGAGGGTGAGTTGAATGTCACCCGTGCCAGGAGGCATGTCGATGATCAAATAATCCAGGTCTTTCCAATTGGTTTGACGAAGCAGCTGCTCAAGGGCCTGAGTGGCCATCGGGCCGCGCCAAATCATGGCCTCGTCTTGGTTCACCAAGAAACCAATTGACATGACTTGCACGCCATAGTTTTCCATGGGCTCCATGGTTTTGCCGTCTTCGCTCTCAGGACGGCCTTCAATGCCCATCATCATGGGCTGGCTGGGGCCGTAAATGTCGGCGTCGAGCAAGCCCACACTGGCGCCCTCTGCGGCCAGCGCCAAGGCCAAATTGACTGCCGTGGTGCTCTTTCCCACGCCGCCTTTGCCAGACGCAACAGCGATGATGTTTTTGACTTGCGGCAGCAAGGCCACACCGCGCTGAGCTGCGTGAGCCACAATTTTCATGGTGACGTTGGCCGAGACATTGGTCACGCCGGGAACCTGCTTGGCAGCGGCAATGAGGGCATTGCGCAAACCCGGAATCTGGCTCTTGGCGGGATAGCCCAACTCAACGTCAAATGCCACATTGCCGCCGTCTACCACCAGGTTTTTCAGCGCTTTGGTGGAGACAAAATCTTTGCCGGTGTTGGGATCGATGACGGATTCGAGGGCTTTTTGGAGTTGTTCTGGGGTCGACATGTGAAACTTTCTGCGAATGGCCAGAAGTTTAGCGACATCGAGTGGCTGAAGCCCATAAAATCAAGGATTCCCCTACAAGTTGCACCCTCATGTCTGCCTCGTCTGTTTCGAACCTCACTGCTGCCCAGCGACAAATTTTTGTCACGACCGCATTGCCTTATGCCAACGGCAATTTCCACATCGGTCACATCATGGAGTACATCCAGGCCGACATCTGGGTTCGCGCACAACGCATGCAAGGCCATGAGGTGCATTTTGTGTGCGCTGACGATGCGCACGGTGCGCCTATCATGATTGCCGCTGAAAAAGCCGGTATCACACCTCAACAGTTTGTGGCCAACATTGCAGCGGGCCGCAAACCCTATCTCGATGGCTTTCACATCGCATTTGACAATTGGCATTCCACCGATGGCCCCGAGAACCACGAACTGGCGCAGCAAATTTACCGCGACCTCAAAGCCGCCGGCTTGATTGCCACCAAAACCATTGAGCAATTCTTTGACCCCGAAAAGTCAATGTTCTTGCCCGACCGCTTCATCAAAGGCGAGTGCCCCAAGTGTGGCGCCAAAGACCAGTACGGCGACAGCTGCGAATCTTGCGGTGCGGTTTACTCGCCCACAGAGCTCAAGAACCCCTACTCCGCTTTGTCTGGCGCAACACCCGTGCTCAAACAATCGGAGCACTACTTCTTCAAATTGTCTGACCCACGCTGCGTTGAGTTCCTTGAAAAATGGACACACGACACCGGCCGCCTGCAGCCCGAAGTGCTGAACAAAATCAAAGAGTGGTTTGCCAAAGACGAAGAGGGTCAAGGCGGCCTGGGCGACTGGGACATCAGCCGCGACGCACCTTACTTCGGCATTGAAATTCCCGACGCACCCGGCAAATATTTTTATGTGTGGCTCGATGCGCCCATTGGCTACTTGGCTTCGCTCAAAAACTATTTGGGCAAGATCGGTGTGGACTACAACGCCTACATCAACAACCCCAATGTCGAGCAGTACCACTTCATTGGCAAAGACATCACGTATTTCCATACGCTGTTCTGGCCGGCCATGCTGCACTTCAGCGGCCGCAAAACACCCAATGCGGTCTATGTGCACGGCTTCTTAACCGTCAGCGGCGAGAAGATGAGCAAGAGCCGCGGCACCGGCCTCGACCCGCTCAAGTATTTGAAGCTCGGCATGAACCCCGAGTGGTTGCGTTACTACATTGCCGCCAAACTCAATGGCCGCAACGAAGACGTCGATTTCAACCCCGAAGACTTCATGGCCCGCGTCAACTCCGACTTGGTGGGCAAGTACATCAACATCGCATCGCGCGCTGCAGGCTTCATTGCCAAGCGATTGGGCGGCAAGTTGGGCACGGTGTCGGCTGATGGCCAGGCTTTGCTGAAGCAATTGCACGAAGGCGTGCCCCCTATTGCCAAACTTTATGACGAGCGTGACTACGCCAAAGCCCTGCGCGAAGTGATGCTCTTGGCCGATCGCGTGAACGAGTACGTCGATCAAAACAAACCTTGGGAATTGGCCAAACAAGAAGGCATGGATGCACGCCTGCACGACGTTTGCACCACCTGCATTGAAGCCTTCCGTTTGCTCAGCCTGATGCTCAAGCCGGTGCTGCCTTCATTGGCCAGCAACGTGGAAAAATTCTTGAACATCGATGCCATGAACTTCACCCATGTGCAAGCTTCCCTGGGTGCAGGTCACGCCATCAACGACTACAAACATTTGATGCAGCGTGTGGATGTGGCCATGCTCGATGCCTTGTTCGAAGCGCCCGAGCCCATGGTTGAAGCGGCACCGCTGCCAGGTGGCGAGGCCATTGCGCCCACCATCTCGATTGATGACTTCGCCAAAGTAGATTTGCGCATCGCGCAGATCGTGCAATGCGAAGCAGTGGAAGGTTCGACCAAACTCTTGCGCCTCACTTTGGATGTGGGCGAAGGCAAACACCGCAATGTGTTCAGTGGCATTGCCAGCGTTTACAAACCTGAAGACTTGGTGGGCAAGCTCACTGTGATGGTGGCCAATTTGGCACCGCGCAAAATGAAGTTTGGTGTGTCTGAAGGCATGGTGCTGGCCGCCAGTCATGCCGATGAAAAAGCCGAACCCGGCATTTACGTGTTGAACCCATGGCCCGGTGCAAAACCCGGCATGCGCATTCACTGATCGGCGTCACGTCACAGGCCATTTGCAACGCTACACTGACACATGGCCTTTTTCTTTCGCCCCAAGCTCGTTGACTCGTTAAAGGCTTACTCGCGCGAGCAGCTGGGCGCTGACATTGCCGCTGGACTTACCGTTGGCGTGGTGGCCTTGCCCTTGGCCATGGCCTTCGCCATTGCCTCTGGCCTCAAACCCGAAGCGGGTTTGTTCACCGCCATCATTGCAGGCTTCATCATTTCTGCATTGGGTGGCAGCAAGGTCCAAATTGGCGGTCCAGCCGGCGCCTTCATCGTCATTGTGTATGGCATCTTGGAACGCTATGGGTTGGCCAATCTAATCATTGCCACCGCCGCATCGGGCGTGCTTTTGTTCATCATGGGCTTGCTCAAATTGGGTACCCTCATTCGCTTCATTCCGGTGGCGGTGGTGATCGGTTTCACCAACGGCATTGCTGTGCTCATCATGCTGTCTCAGGCCAAAGATTTTTTGGGTCTCCAAGTGAACAACATGCCCGCCGACTTCTTTGGCATCTTGCGCGCTTTGAGCGATGCATTGCCTAGCTTTCAACCAACCTCTTTTGCTTTGGCTTTGGGATCTCTCCTGTTGATTGTGGTGTGGCAACGCACTTTTGCAGCTCGCCCGTCACAAACTCAAGCCAGTGGCTTGCGCCGCACATTGCAAGTCATCCCAGGCTCCATCGTGGCCTTGGTCGTAGCCACTTTGGTGGCGCAAAGCTTGAGCTTGCCTGTGGAAACCATTGGCAGCAAATTTGGCGGTATCCCTTCCGCGTTGCCCAGCTTTGTGTGGCCCGAGTTCAGCTTGGAGGCATTGAAGAACTTGAGCATGCCCATCTTCACCATCACCTTGTTGGGCGCCATTGAGTCATTGTTGTGCGCACGCATTGCCGATGGCCTGATTGGCGACAGGCACAACCCCAATCAAGAACTGATGGCGCAAGGCGTGGCCAACTTTGTCACACCCTTCTTTGGTGGCATGCCCGCCACAGGCACCATTGCGCGGACCGTGACCAACGTGAAAAGTGGCGGACGCTCGCCGGTCGCAGGCATGGTGCATGCGCTGACCTTGTTGGTGGTGGTGTGGGTGGCCGCGCCGCTGGCCAACCACGTGCCCTTGGCTGCCTTGGCCGCCATCTTGATGTTTGTGGCATGGAACATGGGTGAATGGCACGCATTTTCTGATTTGAAACAGTTCCGTGCGCCCTATCGCATCACCCTGCTGGCTGTGTTTTTGCTCACCGTGATGGTCGACCTGACAGTGGCGGTTGAATTTGGCTTGTTTGCGGCTTGTGTGACCTTCATTTACCGAATTTCCAACCTTAGCCGGGTGGAGCAACTGTCGCCTGTGGACACCCAAGCCCTGATTGGCCAAGACGGACGCATCAGCGCTTATCGGTTTTACGGCGCTTTGTTCTTTGGTGCGGTCAAACTGGTGGAGGCGATCGAAGACCATTTGCCGCAAAAAGCGGTCATTTTGGACCTCAAAAACATCATTTACATCGATTCTTCAGGCGCTGATGCCTTGATGGCATTGGCGCACGTCTGTCAAAAAAGGCAGGTTCGACTCTTGATCTGTGGCCTGAACCACCAACCCATGGACATTGCCAAGCGCACAGGGCTTCTGGATTTGGTCGGCAAGGACTGCCAGCCCGATTGGGCCACGGGCCTCGAAACCGCCATGTCGTCAGAAAACCTCTAGCGCCAGCCCGCTAAAATAAGCACTTCTAACCAGAAAGCGCTTTGTCATGTCGCTCTTGCATTTTTTCCGTCGTCCAGACTATCAGTCCGACGCCACTCAATTCATTGAACAGCTCAAAGCTGACCGCCCGCATTTGGATGCCGCCCAACAAGAAGCCCGCGCTTTGTTGTGGAACGCATCAGTTGACCGTCATGTGTTGAAAGAATTCAACGAAGGTCGCGTCGCTCAAAAACCTTACGTCTATCAGACTAAAGGTTGAAACTTTTGGAAAACACGGCCACATCTCCTGAGGTTCTTCCCGCGATTGACAACACCGCGGGCTTGCCCGAGGTCATCGACCACGTGGCCGTGGCACGCCTGTATGGCGAGCCTTTGTTTTCCATGCCCAACGACCTCTACATCCCACCGGATGCCTTGGAGGTTTTTCTAGAGGCCTTTGAAGGTCCTCTGGACTTGTTGTTGTATTTGATTCGCAAGCAAAACTTCAACATTCTCGACATTCCCATGGCGGCGGTCACTCGCCAGTACCTCAGCTATGTCGACGAAATTCGCGAGCACAACTTAGAGTTGGCCGCTGAATATTTGCTGATGGCCGCCATGCTGATTGAAATCAAATCACGCATGTTGCTGCCACCCAAGAAAGTGGCTGAAGGTCAAGAACCTGAAGACCCACGTGCCGAATTGGTTCGCCGTTTGCTCGAGTACGAGCAAATGAAAATGGCCTCCATGCAATTGGGCAATTTGCCCCAATACGGCCGCGACTTCCTGAAGGCACAGGTTTACATCGAGCAAAGTTTGCAACCCCGCTTCCCCGATGTTCATTTGGTGGAATTGCAAGAAGCCTGGCGCGACATTCTGAAGCGTGCCAAGTTGGTTCAGCATCACAAAATTTCGCGCGAAGAGCTCAGCGTGCGCGAGCACATGAGCATCGTCTTAAAGCACCTTCAAGGCCGCAAGTTTGTGGAGTTTGAAAACTTGTTCGATCCCAGCAAAGGCACACCGGTGTTGGTGGTCACCTTCATTGCACTACTGGAACTGGCCAAAGAAACTTTGATTGAAATCACGCAAGCCGAAGCATTCGCTCCCATCTACGTGCGCTTGGCCTTCACACCTGCATAAGCCTGGCAAAACCACTGCCCCGAATGGGTCAGGAACTTGAAGACGCTTCGCCTTTGGCACCCCGTCCCATCAATGCGGCGACGGCTTCTGCAGGTTTCAACTGGCCATCGAGCAAGGCCACAACCGCTTGAGCAATGGGCATTTCAACGCCTAAGGCCAGTGCGCGCTTGACCACAGTGCGCGCGCTGTAAACCCCTTCGGCCACATGCCCCAATGATTGAACGGCTTGCTGCAAATCCATGCCTTGCGCCAGCAACAAACCCACTTTGCGATTGCGACTTAAATCACCTGTGGCAGTGAGCACCAAATCGCCCAAGCCAGACAAGCCCATGAAGGTTTCGGGCTTGGCGCCCAAGGCTACGCCCAAGCGCGTCATTTCAGACAAGCCACGTGTGATCAACGCGGCGCGGGCATTCAAACCAAGGTTCAAGCCATCGCACAAACCTGTGGCAATCGCCAATACGTTTTTAACTGCACCACCCACCTCAACGCCCACAATGTCCTCGTTGGCATAAACGCGCAAACTGGCACTGTGAAACGCATCAACCAACAACTGACGCACCTTGGGGTGCGCACTGGCAGCCACCAAAGCGGTTGGCTGCGCTGTGGCCACTTCCAAGGCAAAGCTAGGACCACTTAAAGCCCCCGCTTGAAGTTGGGGAGCGACTTGCTGACACACCTCATGCGGCATGGCACCCGATTCAACACCTTGGCTGCCCGCTTCAAAGCCTTTGCAAAGCCAAGCCACGGGCACCTGTACATCTTTCAAGGTCATCAACATGCTGCGCAAAGCAGACATGGGCGTGCCAATCACAACCAAATCGTGCTGCTGAGCCCAGGCGGCCAATTCAGAAACAGGTGCGCTGACACACTGCAATGACGCAGGAAAACGAATCCCAGGCAAATAGCGCTGATTGCTTCTTTGGGATTGAAGTTCTTTGGCGGCAGCAGGGTCACGCGTCCACAACTGAACGTGATGCCCTGTGCCCTCACGGCTGGCACTGATGGCCAGCGCGGTGCCCCAAGCACCTGCCCCGATGACCGCAATCTTCAGGCTCAAGCTGAGGCCTTGGTGATGAATTTACTGAACTTGAGGTGCAGCCGCCGCTTGGCCCGCAGCTTCAGCTTGTTGCTGCTCATACATGGCTTGGAAGTTGATTTCGGCCAAGTGCACAGGCGGGAAGCCAGCGCGAGTGACCATGTCGGCCACATTGCCACGCAGGTAGGGGTACACGATTTGGGGGCAAGCGATGCCCATGATGGGGCCCATTTGGTCTTCAGGCAAATTGCGGATTTCGAAAATGCCTGCTTGTTTGCACTCCACCAAAAAGACCGTTTTGTCTTCAATTTTGGTGTGCACGGTGGCCGTGACGCAAATTTCGTAAACGCCTTCAGCCGCTTGGTTGGCTTCCACACCCAATTGAATGTCGACCGCAGGTTGTTGTTGCTCCAACAAAATGGCGGGTGAGTTGGGCTGCTCCAAAGACGCTTCCTTCATGTAAACGCGTTGGATTTGGAACACGGGGGTGTTGGCTTCTGACATAAATAATCTTGCTTTGAGGGTGATCATCCCGGCGGCCGCTTGAACAAGCCCCAACCGCGGGTTCAGGTCAGATTATCACCGATGGCAGGGGGCGCAAAAGCGCCCCCGCAAAGATCAGCTGGCTTGCAGCAACGGCATCAAGCCGCCATTGGCATCCAAAGCCATCAAATCATCGCAACCACCCACATGCGTCTCACCAATGAAGATTTGAGGCACTGTGCGGCGACCTGTGATTTTCATCATGTGTTCACGCGCTTCGGGTTGGGTGTCGATCCTGATTTCCTCAATGTCCGTGACGCCTTTGGACTTCAAGACTTGTTTGGCGCGGACACAGTAGGGGCAAACGGCCGTTGTGTACATCTTCACTTGTGGCATGACAACTCCAGATTCGATGGTTAGGCTTTTTCAACAGGCAAGTTGGCTTCGCGCCAAGACTTCAAACCGCCGGACAAGGCCTGCGCACGTTCAAAGCCCAGCTTTTGGGCTTGGGCCGCAGCGCGGCTGGCACGGCCACCCACTTGGCAGACCATGATGACCGGCAGGCTTTTGTTTTTGACCAACTGGGGCAGTTGTTGTTCAAGCTGACCCAAGGGAATGTTTTTGGAGCCGACCACATGGCCTTGGGCAAATTCGGCAGGCTCGCAGACATCAATGACCACCGCTTTTTCACGGTTCATGAGCAGAACCGCTTCGGAAGGTTCCACCCCACCGGCAGCACCTTTGGTAATCGCTGGCCAAAAAAGCGCCAAGGCTGAGGCCGCGGCCACGGAAACCAACATCCAGTTTTCAATCAAAAAATTCACAAAAAACCCTTAAAAAGTTCACATGCAGCACATTTCACGGCCGCACGCCAGATTCGAATTCTAAAATGGCGAACGGAAAACCGTATTGTCCTCTCTGATTAAACCTTTCACCATGTACAAATTCGTTCTCATTCGCCACGGCGAGTCCACTTGGAATTTAGAAAATCGCTTCACTGGCTGGACCGATGTTGATTTAACCCCCACCGGCATTGAGCAAGCCAAAGCCGCTGGTCGTCTTCTGAAAGCCGAAGGCTATGAGTTTGACTTGGCCTACACCAGCGTCTTAAAGCGCGCCATTCACACGCTGTGGCACACCTTGGATGCCATGGACCGCCAATGGCTGCCTGTGCACAACAGCTGGCGTTTGAACGAGCGTCACTACGGTGCGCTCCAAGGCTTGAACAAAGCTGAAACTGCCAAAAAGTATGGCGATGATCAGGTTTTGGTCTGGCGCCGCAGTTTTGACACGCCGCCACCCGCTTTGGAGCCGCAAGACCCCCGCTGCGAACGTGGTGATCTGCGTTACGCCAAGATCAACGCCCAAGACGTGCCATTGACCGAATGCCTCAAAGACACGGTGGCGCGTGTGGTGCCTTTTTGGACCGAGTCCATGGCACCTGCCATCAAAGCAGGCAAGCGCGTGGTGGTGGCCGCCCACGGCAACTCCATTCGAGCACTGATCAAGTACTTGGACAACATTTCAGACGACGACATCGTGAACTTGAACATCCCCAATGGCATCCCATTGGTGTACGAGCTCGATGCCAATTTAAAGCCTGTCAAAAAATACTATTTGGGTGATGCCGAAGCGGCCGCCAAAGCGGCAGCGGCTGTGGCCAGCCAAGGCAAGGCCTAATTACCACCAAGACAATCCCTGATGCCTCCAAACTTGGGCGTCAGGGTGTATATTGGTTCAAAAGGAGACCCTCTGGGTCAATGAACATGGGTCAAAAATTGAAAATAGTGGGCTGGTTAAGCGTGGGCGCCTTGGCAGGTGCACTCACTACGGTGTCCTTGCAAACCACGGCACGAGGCGCGTTTGCGCCTTTGCCTCTCGAAGAGTTGCAGCAATTGGCTGCCGTGTTTGGCATGGTGAAAAGCGACTACGTCGAAGCTGTGGATGAGAAAAAACTCATCACTGAAGCCATCTCGGGCATGGTCGCCAGTCTCGACCCCCACTCTCAATATTTTGACAAGAAAAGCTTCAAAGAATTCAGCGAAGGCACATCCGGTCGATTCGTCGGCGTGGGCATTGAGATCACCCAAGAAGAAGGTGTGGTCAAAGTGGTGTCCCCCATTGAAGGTTCTCCCGCAGACCGGGCTGGCCTCAAAACCAACGACCTGATCACCAAGATCGACGACACTTTCGTCAAAGGCTTGTCCATGAACGATGCGGTGAAACGCATGCGCGGCGAGCCCAACACCAAAGTGCTCTTGACCATTTTCCGCAAAGACGAGAGCCGCACCTTCACCGTCACCATCGTGCGGGAAGAAATCAAAACACAATCGGTCAAAGCCAAACTTTTGGATTCTGGTTACGGTTGGATTCGGGTGTCTCAGTTCCAAGAACGCACCGTCGAAGACTTTTCTAAGAAGCTAGAAGACATGTACAAACAAGAACCCAAGCTCAAAGGCTTGGTGCTTGATTTGCGCAACGACCCCGGTGGTTTGCTCGATGCAGCAGTAGCCTTGTCTGCCGCTTTCTTGCCAGAAAACGCCACGGTGGTGTCCACCAACGGCCAGTTGGAAGAAAGCAAGTTTGTCTACAAAGCAGCGCCGCAGTTTTGGCGCCGCAGTGCCGATGTCGATCCCATTCAGCGCCTTACCCAAAACACCCAGGGACAGTTGAAAAAAGTACCGCTGGTGGTGTTGGTCAATGAAGGCTCTGCTTCAGCCAGCGAAATTGTGGCCGGTGCATTGCAAGATCACAAACGCGCCGTGGTCATGGGCAGCCAAACATTTGGCAAAGGCTCCGTGCAGACGGTGCGCCAACTGGGGCCCGATACCGCATTGAAACTCACCACAGCCCGCTACTACACACCCAGCGGTCGCTCCATCCAAGCCAAAGGCATCTTGCCCGATGTGATGTTGGACGAAACCGAAAACGGCAATGTGTTTGCAGCCTTGCGCACGCGTGAAGAAGATTTGGAAAAGCATTTGGGCAATGGCCAAGAAGCCGAGAAGAAAAACGAAGAGCGCCAAAAGGCACGTGAAGAAGCGCTGAAGAAATTGGAAGCAGAAGCCAAAAAACCAGAGTCCGAAAGACGACCCCCTGAGTTTGGCTCCGACAAAGACTTCCAACTCAACCAAGCCTTGAACCAACTCAAAGGTTTGCCCGTCAAAGTGAGCGCCACTTTGGCCGCGCGCAAAGAAGATAAAAAAGACAAGTAAGCGCCCATGAGGGACGACCAACTCCTGCGCTATTCGCGCCACATTCTGCTGGACGAATGGGGTGTTGAAGGGCAGGAGCGAGTGAACGCATCGCATGCACTCATCATTGGTGCGGGTGGCTTAGGCTCTCCAGTTGCTTTGTATTTGGCCAGCGCAGGCGTAGGCCGCATCAGCCTGGTGGACCATGACCACGTGGATGTCACCAATTTGCAGCGCCAAATTGCGCACACCCAAGCACGTGTGGGCCAACCCAAAGTTGAATCACTGCGTGCCGCCATGAGCGCCATCAATCCCGATGTTCACATCAGCACACATGCCTTGAAGGCTGATGCCACTTTGTTGCACAGCTTGGTTCCCCAAGCCGATGTGATCCTGGATTGCACCGACAATTTTGAAATACGCCACGCCATCAACTTGGCATGTGTGACGCATGGCAAACCCCTGGTCTCTGGCGCTGCCTTGCGTCTTGATGGCCAATTGGCGGTGTACGACACACAGCACACCGAGTCACCGTGCTACGCCTGTGTCTTTCCGCCGACTCAAAATTTTGAAGAAACTCGATGCGCCACCATGGGCGTGCTGGCGCCACTGGTGGGTGTGATTGGCAGTTTGCAAGCCACCGAGGCACTCAAAATTTTGAGTGGCATGGGCAGCAGTTTGCGCGGACAACTGATGATGTTCAATGCGCAACACATGGAATGGCAAACCCTTCAAACACATCGCCAAGCCCATTGCCCTGTGTGCAGCAGCTTGCGCCGCTAAGCGTTTGCCTGAAGGTCCTCGGCAGGTAAATGCCTCTATGATTGCCGCATGAATTCTCTCCAAGCTTGGTTGCCCTTTCTCAAGTGGCCGCGCTTAAGCGCTCAGCTGTTTCGACAAGAGTGGCTCGCCGGCTTTTCGGTGGCCCTGCTCATGGTGCCGCAATCGGTGGCCTACGCCGCATTGGCGGGCATGCCCTTGGTAACCGGTCTCTACGCGGCTTTATTGCCAGCTGTGGTGGGCGTGATGTGGGGTGGGTCAACCCGTTTGTCCATTGGCCCCTCCGCCCTCACCTGCGTTCTCATCAGTGCGTCGCTGGCTGGCATGGCGCAACCGGCCAGTTCACATTGGGTGCACTTGGCCGTTTGGTTGGCACTCATTGCGGGCGCCTTGCAATTGCTGATGGGCATCATGCGTTATGGCTGGCTGCTCAACCTGATCAGCTCGCCCGTCATGATGGGATTTACACAAGCTGCAGGTTTGTTGGTCATGGCCTCTCAATTGCCCGCCATCACAGGCTGGCAAGCAGGCGGCTCTGTGCAAGTGTCAGATCTGGCATTTGGACTGATCAGCCTGGCCGCCCTCTTTGCCGCCAAAAAATGGTTGCCCAAATGGCCCAGCATCATGTTGGTGGTGGCCGCGTCTGCGGTCATCAGCTATGCCATCGGTTTTGCCGAACAAGGTGGCACAGTGATTGGCGCTTTGCCAACGTCCTTGCCCGAACTTTCGCTACCGCCTCTGATCACTTGGACCGAGCTGGGCATGTTGGCGGGGCCTGCGGTGTTGATCGCCTTGGTGAGTTTTTTGGAGGCTGCTTCAAGCGCCAAAACTGAAAATCAAAAAGACGGCACCTTGTGGCAAGAGAACCAAGATTTGATTGGACAAGGACTGGCCAAAATCACTTCTGCGCTTTGCGGCAGTTTTGCAACCAGTACCTCGTTTTCCAGGTCCGCCATCAGTTTGGCATCAGGCGCCAAAACTGGGTGGGCCGTGATCGGCACCACGTCCTTTGTGCTCTTGGCGGTGTTTGCTTCACCCGCCTTGTTTCATGTGCCGCGAGCGGTGTTGGCGGCCATTGTGATTTTGGCTGTCTCGAGTTTGATTCAACCCAAAGCTTTTGTGAAGCTCTGGCACATATCGCGCATTGAAGCCATCACGGCTGGCCTGACCTTTGCCATCACACTGCTCAGCACGCCTCGAATTTATTGGGGTGTATTGGCTGGGGTGCTGATGGGCCTGAGCCACTTTTTGCATACGCGTCTTCATCCACGCATCATCGAAGTGGGCCTGCATGAAGATGGCAGCCTGCGCGATCGTCACCTTTGGCAACTGCCCGCCATCACGTCCGATGTGCTTGCTTTGCGCATGGATGCCGAGCTCGACTTTGCTGCGGCCAGCAGCTTTGAAAAATACATCACTGAAAAATTGCGTGATTTGCCGCACATTCAACATGTGTGCTTGTTTGCACAGCCCATCAATCGCATCGATGCCACGGGCGTCGAAACCATGCAGCAGTTGCGCAAGCAATTGACACAAGCTCACATCCAGCTGCACATCAGCGGCATCAAACTGCCCGTTGAAAAAGCACTGCGTTTGGCAGGCGAGTTAGATGGCAAAGACGGCGTAAAGTTGTACCGCACCGACACTGAGGCCGTCAACGCATTGCGCGCCTTGCAAGCCTTGCCCGACGACATTGCAGGCATGGCCATTTAAATTCAGGCACTCACAATCCAGCCTTCGAGTGGATCAAAGTTGGGCAAGCCATAGTTGGCCAGTTGCCCGGCAGTTTCAGCCGCAGTGTGTTGCGTTGCAGCCCAAGCGGCTTGCACCATGCACAGCACAGCATCCAAGCTGTCGCCCGATGCATCGGCCAACAAAGTGTCGTGCTGTGAAGCACTCAGTTTCAAGCGAAGACCCAAGCGCGTTTGCGCCAGGTCCAGGGCGTGCAAAATGTCTTTGCGTGCCACCCACCGTTCAGGTGTTTGTTTTTGTTTGTCGTCGCTTTTGTAACTTCTGTGCCCCACCACTTCGCGCGCCAGCAAACCTGGATAGGCTTCTAAAGCAACACAGTCGGGCCGCCCTGTTTGCAAGCCGGGCAAGGTCCAAGCAGCTTGCCGCAGCAAAGGCACACCTGCATGCATCATCCAAGCCACAGGAGGATTGACCCATTTCATGGAGGGGCTAGACCCCGCAGGTAGATCTGTCTTGCGATGCGCAAACTTCGACCCTGCCGGCCTGGCATCGCAGAAAGATTTGAACAACTGCCGCAATTCCTCGCGCGAATGGGCGGCAAAACGGTCCATGCATTCAGGCCAGGTTCTTGGCCAGTTCACGGCTTCTACCCATTCCCGGGGCAAGCCAAAGGGCAAGTCAAAACCGCCCACACAGGCTTGACCTTCGGGCGCAGGTTGTTGAAGGAATTCTTGAAACGATGAGAGGGTTTCAAACTGTCGCAATTGCTTCAGTTGAACACTGCCTCGGTGCACGGCACCCAATGCCACCACGATGGGTTTGCGCTTGCTGGGGCTGCTTGAAAAATCGCATCCCAGCAAACACAAGGCAGAAAGATCAGGCGCGCCCAATGATGGAAGCCGTGGCCATCAGTTCTTCCAGCAATGCCAGAGAAACTGAACCAGAGACACTGTAGGGGTCGAGCTCTGCACGCTCGGAGTACTTGAGCAAGATGCTGGTGTTGACACGTGCCACATCGACTTGGCCCATGGTCCAACCACTGAAGCGGCGCTCTGAAATTTCTTCGTAATGCAGCAAGACCACATCTTTGTGACGCGCGTCTTTTTGAATGTGGCCATAGAGGTCACTGACGGCTTCACGACCACCTTCGATGGCCTGCAAAAAGATACCGCCGCCGTAAACCAGAATGCCTGTGATGCCAGTGCTGGGGTTGAACTGTCGAGACTGCGCCAAAATGGATTCAATGACATCGGGGTGAGCATCCACCGCACGACTGGCGTAAAGTAAACGGACCAACATGTTCAGGCCTTTCTGGGGATCAATGACAAGAATTCACGGCGCAAGTTGGCGTCTTTCAAGAACACACCGCGCATGACCGAATTGATCATTTTGCTGTCCATGTCTTTGACACCCCGCCAGCCCATGCAAAAGTGGCTGGCCTCCATCACGATAGCCAAACCATCGGGTTGTGTTTTGCGCTGAATCAAATCAGCCAACTGAACCACAGCTTCTTCTTGAATTTGAGGACGTCCCATGATCCATTCGGCCAAACGAGCGTACTTGGACAGGCCAATGACGTTGGTGTGTTCATTCGGCAAGACGCCAATCCAGATTTGACCAATGACAGGGCACAGGTGGTGGCTGCAAGCGCTGCGCACAGTGATGGGGCCCACAATCATGAGTTCGTTCAAATGCTCGGCATTGGGAAACTCTGTGACTTCGGGGCCTTCAACATAGCGGCCTTTGAAGACTTCCTTCAAATACATTTTGGCCACACGCCGCGCTGTGTCTTGGGTGTTGTGATCGTTTTGCGTGTCGATCACCATGCTGTCCAACACCGTTTGCATTTTGCCTGCAACTTCGTCGAGCAAATGATCTAACTCACCGGGCTGGATGAACTCAGCGATGTTGTCGTTGGCATTGAATCGTTTGCGCGCAGCCTTGATGCGCTCGCGAATCTTCACGGAAACCGGCGTACCAATGTCCTCAGCGTTTAAATGGACGGGTGCATTCATAAGCGTTTTTTGAAAAGTCAAACCCTGATCCTACCAGTGATTGATGCCATTGCAAGGTGTAGGGCTTGGCAACAACAGGGCATGCCGAGGTGCTCAGTAACGATTTCCTGTCAGCCAAATTGCAAAACGCATCAAGCCAAAGGCCACCCAGTCCATGCCGCGCTGAAGCTTTGAGCGCGTCAGCAACGCCTCTGCGACGACCCGTTGACTGCCCGTCTCAATGGCTTGGCTCAAAGCTTCGTGCAATTGCTTGGCAAAAAACCCATCGACCACCACCACATTGGCTTCGCGGGCTAACAACAAGCTAAAGGGGTCGAGGTTGGAAGAACCCACGGTGGCCCAAGGATGGGCATGATGCGCATCGATGACGGCCACTTTGGCGTGCAAAAAACTCTCGGTGTATTCGTAAATCTCAACCCCTGCGGCCATCAATTGACGGTAAACCGGTCGGACAGCGTGGTATTGCATGAAGTACTCGTACCGCCCTTGCAACAAGAGTTGTACCCGAACACCCCTTTGAGCCGCGTGAATCAGCGCTTGGCGCAATTTGCGGCCCGGCAAGAAATAGGCATTGGCCATCACAATGTCGTGGCGCGCCATGCCAATGGCACGCCGATAGGCCTTTTCAATTTGACTGCGGTGCAACACGTTGTCTCGCAGCAGCAAGCCAGCTCGCGCCACCCAACTCTGACCTTGCGCCGCTTGGGCATCTTGCAACCATGGCAGGTGCACACCAGCGGCCCTGAACGAGCTGAATGCCTCCGGAAAGTTTTGTTGTCGCACATGGCGAACGGCTTGCATGCGCCACCACAGTTGCGTCGTGGTCTCTTGCACTTGCTGCACCAGCGCACCAGTGGCGCAAACGGCAAAATCCAAACGAGGTGATTTCAAAGCCCCGTAATAAGGGTCATGCCAATCGTCCAAGACATTGATGCCGCCACAGAAAGCCAAGTGACCATCGATGACACACAGTTTGCGATGCAAGCGTCGCCATCGACTGGGGATCAAAAGGCCCAAGGTCCCAAGCGGGGAGTAAACACGCCACACCACACCAGATTCATCGAATCGAGCTCGCCACTCTTCGCTCAAACGAGGCGTCCCCACACCGTCCACCACCACCCACACCCTCAACCCTCGTCGGCCAGCCCTCTCCAAGGCTGCAGCCACCAGCGCACCCGCTGCGTGAAAGTCAAAAATATAAGTTTCGAGGTGAATGTGCGAACGGGCAGCATCAATGGCCCGAATCAGCTCTGGAAAAAACTCTGCGCCACCCTTCAACAACTTGATTTGATGGCCATCGTGCAAAGGGGAACGGTTTTTCATCGTTCAAACTTTGCAACCAAGGGCAAATGGTCAGACATGCGTTGCCAAATTTTGCCGTGTGGCACCATTTGACTGACAGGCTGCAGGCCTCTGGCGTAGACGTGATCGAGTTGCACCATGGGCAAGCGTGAAGGGTAAGTGGGCTGCGCATCGGTTGGCCATTCGTGCAAGCTTTCGCGCTTCATCATGTGTGTGATGCGGGTACCCCAATCGTTGAAATCGCCCGCCACCAACAAGGGGGCATCTTCTGGCACTTCACGTGCAATGTACTTGTGCAATTGCGCGACTTGGCGCACACGGCTGGCCGGAATCAAGCCTAGATGCACCACGATGACATGGACAGAGATGGGCGCAGTGGGACTGCTGTGTGCCGCTCTTGCATCCCCCACCTGAACCTCCACATGCAACAAACCCCTCTGCTCAAAGCGATGGTCTGAGATGTCTTCATGCCGATGCGAGACGACTGGCCAGCGCGACAACAAAGCGTTGCCGTGTTCCCCATGACGAGTGACCGCATTGGTTCGATAGACCGCCTCATAACCAGGTGGCGCTAAAAATTCTGCTTGTGGCAACTCCGGCCAATGCTTGAAGTATTTCTCTTCTCGGCGATGGACTTTTCTGACCTCTTGCAGGCAAACGATGTCCGCATCCAACTGCTCAATGGCCAAACCCAAGTTGTGGATTTCCAAACGCCGCGCTGGCCCCAAACCTTGTACACCCTTGTGGATGTTGTAGGTGGCCACTTTCAAGAAAGCTGGCTTTTCAGTTGGCATGGTTAAGCGCCATCCTGTGCCATCCAGTGTGGCAACATCAAAATGGCTTCGGCATTGGACGGCGAGAAGCAAAGGTCTGCGGCATCACGCCAAGCATGCCATTGGTGCTCGGTGTGTTCTGTTGGGCTGAGTTGAACAGGCAGCCTGTGGGGCAAGGCCAAGCCAAACACACGCTCTCGGTTATGCGTGACATGGGGCGCATAACGCCATCGCCAAGCCGGGTAAATTTCATAGGTGTTTTCTAGTCCCCAATCGGTCAATTTCAAATGGGGGTTCAAAGCGTCTAAGCCTGTTTCTTCCATCACCTCACGGCGTGCCGTTTCTTCCCAAGTTTCATGGACAGCATCTTTGCTGCCTGTCACCGATTGCCAAGTGCCCGCATCGGCGCGGCGAATCAGCAAGACTTCAGCTTGGGCGGTGTAAATCACCACCAAGACCGACTCAGGAATTTTGTAGGAACTGGGATTCATGGAATGAACATTCTGCATGAACTTTCAGGTCCCAACCGCACTTCCACAGACAGGTTGTTGAAACGCCTATGATCACCCTATGCACCGTTCAGAAACAACCCCCTCCTCTCCAGTGGCCTTGAGCGCTTCTGCCACCCAACTGACTTGGCAAGAAAATGGCCACGACTGTCAGGATGAATGGCGCAGCGAACGCGGCGCACCCGTCCCCAAACGGGTCGTCTTGGCCGATGACACCCTCAGTGCCGACAGCGCCTACCGCTTGGCCTGTGCCGGAACCGGCATGCTGTGGCGAGGTGACTTCCAGAACGCCCGCTTGTTGCTGCAAGCTTTGGCACGCCGTTGCGATGCGCCTAAAAAAGTGCGCCGAGCATCCAAAACCCATCCTGAGGTAACGCACACCCCTCAAGAGAATTTCCATTTGCACCGCCAAGCCCAATCACAGCGCGCGCGCACCTTGAGCATGATCTTGATTCAAGTCAATCCAGACCGACAGATCAGCCTGCGCCGAGCGCCCGATTGGCGCGAAGCGATGAAGGAAGCTTGGGGCCCCGCAGGCACCACTGGCTGCGTCACTTCTTTGCGTGAATTGCTCGGACTGGTGGGTGCGTATGAATGGCATCAAAAGGGCATGGAAATTTCTGCCCTGGGCAGCGCGCCCCACAACCGCATTCACCCCAGCTATGGCGTTTTCTCACCCGTGCGCGGCGAGTACATTCAGTTGGTGGCCGACGCGCCTTTGCCCACCACTGAATTGGCATTTGACATTGGCACGGGCACAGGCGTGCTGTCTGCCGTTTTGGCCAAGCGAGGCGTCAAACGCGTGGTGGGCACCGATCTCGATCCGCGTGCCTTGTCTTGTGCCAAAGACAACATCCAGCGCTTGGGTCTGAAAGACAAAGTTGAATTGGTTCAAGCCAACCTCTTTCTAGATGGCAAAGCACCCCTGATCGTCTGCAACCCACCTTGGTTGCCCGCACGTGCCAGCGCCCCCATTGAACGGGCCATCTACGATGAAAACAGCGCCATGCTGAAAGGTTTCTTGGCAGGACTAGCCGCGCACCTTGCACCCAAGGGCGAAGGCTGGTTGATCTTGTCAGACTTGGCGGAGCATTTGGGTTTGCGAACTCGCGCAGAACTCGAAGCGTGGATTGCAGAGGGCGGCTTGAAGGTGATTGGCAAACTCGACACCAAAGCCGAGCACAAGAAAGTTCAAGATCAAAGTGATCCTTTGCATGCCGCTCGCGCTGCAGAGCTCACTTCTTTGTGGCGCCTGGCTGCCAAGTAATCTACCCAATTTAAAGCAGAACGTGGGCAACATGCCCTCATGAAAAAAGGCCGCTGATGCGGCCTTTTTGCTTTAAGCCTTGACGGCTTCGGGGTTGCGCACACGAATGTGCAATTCGCGCAATTGTTTTTCGTCCACAGGGCTGGGGGCTTGGGTCAGCAAGCACTGCGCACGTTGTGTTTTGGGGAAGGCAATCACGTCGCGGATGGACTCGGCACCGGTCATCAAGGTGATGATGCGGTCCAAACCGAAGGCCAAGCCGCCGTGAGGTGGCGCGCCGTATTGCAAAGCGTCGAGCAAGAAACCAAACTTGAGTTGGGCTTCTTCGGGTGTGATCTTCAAAGCATCAAACACTTTTTGTTGCACGTCGGCGCGGTGAATACGCACAGAACCACCGCCAATTTCCCAACCATTCAAGACCATGTCATAGCCTTTGGCAATGCACTTCTCGGGGGCTGTGACCATCCAGTCTTCGTGGCCGTCTTTGGGCGCTGTAAAGGGGTGGTGCACGGCGGTGTAACGCTGTGACTCGTCGTCGTACTCGAACATGGGGAAATCAACCACCCACATTGGCGCCCAACGGTCTTCGAACAAGCCCGATTTTTTGGCAAATTCGCTGTGACCAATTTTGAGGCGCAAAGCACCGATTGAATCGTTGACCACTTTGGCTTTGTCGGCACCGAAGAACAAGATGTCGCCGTCTTGTGCGTTGGTGCGTTTCAGAATTTCGGCAATGGCGGCATCGTGCAAGTTCTTCACGATAGGGCTTTGCAAACCGTCGCGGCCTTTGGCCACTTCGTTGACCTTGATCCAGGCCAAACCTTTGGCGCCGTAAATTTTGACGAATTCGGTGTAACCATCGATCTCGCCGCGGCTGATGTCAGAACCACCGGGTACGCGTAAGGCCACCACACGACCACCAGGCGTTGTGGCAGGTGTGCTGAACACTTTGAAGTCCACATCACCCATGATGTCGGTCAATTCTGTGAACTCCAACTTGACGCGCAAGTCGGGCTTGTCTGAGCCGAAGCGGTGCATGGCTTCGGCGTAAGCCATGACAGGGAAGGTGCCCAGGTCAATGTTCAAAACCTTCTTGAACACGCTGCTGATCATGCCCTGGAACATGTCACGGATTTCTTGCTCGCCCAAGAAGGACGTTTCAATATCAATCTGCGTGAATTCGGGCTGACGGTCGGCGCGCAAGTCTTCATCGCGGAAGCACTTGGTGATTTGGTAGTAACGGTCGTAGCCGGCCACCATCAACAATTGCTTGAACAACTGAGGCGATTGGGGCAACGCAAAGAACTGACCATCGTGCACACGGCTTGGCACCAAGTAATCGCGCGCGCCTTCGGGCGTGCTCTTGGTCAGCATGGGGGTTTCAATGTCGATGAAGCCGTTCTCATCCAAGAACTTGCGCACTTCCATGGCCACTTTGTAACGCAGCATCAGGTTGTTTTGCATGTAGGGACGGCGCAGGTCCAGCACGCGGTGCGTGAGGCGAGTGGTTTCAGACAGGTTGTCGTCGTCCAACAAGAAAGGCGGCGTGACCGAGGGGTTGAGCACCGTCAGTTCGTGGCACAAGATTTCGATCTTGCCGCTTTTGAGGTTGTCGTTGGTGGTGCCTTCGGGGCGCGCACGGACCAAGCCTTTGATCTGAATGCAAAACTCGTTGCGGAGGCCTTCAGCGGTTTTGAACATGTCGGCGCGATCGGGGTCGCACACCACCTGCACATAGCCTTCGCGGTCACGCACGTCGACGAAGATCACGCCACCGTGGTCACGACGGCGATTGACCCAACCGCACAAAGTGACGGTTTGGCCCATCAGGGCTTCGGTGACAAGACCGCAGTAGTGTGAACGCATAGACATGGAGAGGATCTTTCAGTTGAAAAATTGAAGCGGGTCTGAACCCACTTACAGAGAATTTGAAGAAGCAGGCTGAGTGTTGTCGGCAACTGACTTCACGGGCAAAGCGTCTGGGCCACCCGGCACCACGACACCCATCGAGATGATGTACTTGAGCGCATCGTCGACACTCATGTCGAGCTCAACCACACTGCTTCGCGGCATCATCAAAAAGAAGCCCGACGTAGGGTTGGGCGTGGTGGGCACATACACACTGACGCAATCGCCAGGCAAGTGACGTGCCACTTGGCCACCCGGCGCACCCGTTAAAAAGGCGATGGTCCAAGAGCCCTGATGAGGGTACTGCACCAACAGCGCTTTGGAAAAAGCGTTGCCACTGCCAGAAAACAAAGTGTCGGCCACCTGTTTGACGCTGGAGTAAATGCTGTTGACCACTGGAATTCGGGTGATCACTTTGGACCATTGACGCAACCACCATTGACCAAAAATATTGGCCACGAAGACGCCCGTGCCGAAAATAACCAGTGCCACCAAGGCCACACCCAAACCTGGCACGTGCCGCAAGGAGTCGGCCAACGAATGCATGCCAGGAATGATCGCGTCCAAGGCTCCTAGAACGGCCAAGAAAATACCGTCCATGGTGCCCACCAGCCAAGTCAGCAGCCACACGGTGACACCCATGGGCAGCCAAACCAGCATGCCGGTCAGGAAGTAATGGCGGAGTTTCAAGTTCATTCAGCAGGTCTCAGTGACAGGCACAAGAAGCACCGCAAGCCGCTGGCGCAGCCGAAGCACTCGGTTCGGCAGAGGGCGTCGAACCGCCTGCATCGGAAGATGTTGAGGCAGCACCGGCTCCTGCGCCCGCCACAGCAGGCGCAGACGTGCCAGAAGAGCCGCCTTTAAAGTCGGTGGCATACCAGCCATTGCCTTTGAGCTGAAAACCAGCGGCAGTGAGCTGTTTGTTGAAAGTGGGCGCGCCACAGGAAGGGCATTTTGTCAGAGGGTCGTCTGACATTTTTTGCAATACATCCTTGGCATGGCCACAGGAATCACACTTGTAAGCGTAGATGGGCATGTTGAAGGTTCTCGCGTGGAATTCACAAAACCCTCAATTATAGGCGGGTGCCTGCCAGTGCATGGTGTGCACCGTGCTTGTTTCTGAGGGCTTGCGGGCCTAGAGAGCCCACCAACATGCCAGTCAAGCTGGCCAACACACCGGCCAATTGGGCCGGAAACTCTTCGCCTGCGGGGGTCATGAGGAACAAGAGCCATGCCAAAAGTCCCAAAACGATGGCAAAAATGGCGCCTTGGGTCGTTGCCTTGGACCAATAAAGGCCAAACACCAAGGGGACAAATGCGCCCACCAAGGTCACTTGGTAGGCACCAGAGACCATGTCATAAATGGAACTGCCTTGCATCAAGATGGCATAGGTCAAGACCAAGCCACTGAACACCAAGACCGTGATGCGCATGGCCAACAAGGCCTGCTTGTCGCCTTGGTGCGGGAAGAATTGACGCCAAATGTTTTCTGTGAAAGTGACGCTGGGGGCTAGCAAGGTGGCCGAAGCACACGATTTGATGGCCGACAACAAAGCGCCAAAGAACAAAACTTGCATGACAAATGGCATTTGCTCCATCACCAAAGTGGGCAAGACCTTTTGGGGATCCTCTTTGATGAGTTGAGCCGCCTTCTCGGGCATGATGATCAACGCACTGACCACCAAGAACATCGGCACAAAGGCAAACAAGATGTAGCAAATGCCGCCAATGATGGGGCCCTTGGTGGCTGCGCCCAGGCTGTTGGCCGACATGACCCGTTGAAACACGTCTTGCTGGGGAATCGAACCAAACATGATGGTGATGGCCGCAGCCACAAAGAACAAGATCTCTTTCAGCTCAGGCTCTGGCAAGAACTTGAACATGTCTTGACTGACCGCCAATGCAATCACCTTGTCAGCGCCACCCGCTTGGTTACCTGCAAAAATGGCCAAGGTGGCCAAACCCACCACCAATATGATCATTTGAATGAAGTCGGTGATGGCCACTGACCACATACCGCCAAACAAGGTGTAGGCCAATACCGAGACCACCCCAATGGCCATGCCCATGGGCATGCTGACCACACCGCCGGACAACAGATTGAAAACCAAACCGAGGGCGGTCACTTGGGCTGAGACCCAACCCAAATAACTGACCATGATGATGATGGAACACAAAACCTCAACCGTGCGACCATAACGCTCGCGGTAATAGTCACTGATGGTCAACAAGTTCATGCGGTACAACTTGGCGGCAAAAAATACGCCCACCAAAATCAAACAACTGCCCGCACCAAAGGGATCTTCCACCACACCATTCAAGCCACTGTTGACAAACTTGGCTGGAATTCCCAACACCGTTTCGGAACCAAACCAAGTGGCAAAGGTGGTGGTGACAATCATGGCCAAAGGCAGATGTCGACCTGCAATGGCAAAGTCAGCAGAACTTTTAACGCGCTTGGCGGCCACCAAACCAATGGCAATGGTGATCAGTAAATAGGCAATGACCAAAGTCAACAACACAACAACGCTCCTTAGATTTGTTGGAATCTTTCGAGTGCTTGAAGCACGATGAGGGTGGACACAAAACCAATCACCACATACACAATGGCTTGCAACAGTCGGTTGGTGCGTTGCTGCTCAGCCAAGAGGGCTGCCAGTTGATTTCGCTCATGCGCACTGGCGGTGGTTTGTTTCAAATAGTCATGCATCAACCGAGGCAGTTGAGGCAAGATTTTGGCGTATTGAGGGGCTTGCTCGCGCAATTGCTGAATGAAACGCTTAGGGCCCACTTGGTCAATCATCCACTGCTCTAGGAAGGGCTTGGCCGTGTTCCACAAATCGAGCTCTGGGTCTAATTGACGTCCCAAACCTTCAATGTTGAGCAAGGTTTTTTGGAGCAGCACCAACTGCGGTTGAATTTCAACATTGAAGCGCCGCGACGTTTGGAACAAACGCATGAGCACCATGCCCAATGAAATTTCCTTGAGGGGTCTGTCGAAGTAAGGCTCGCACACAGAGCGAATGGCAGACTCCAACTCATCAACGCGCGTGGTGCTGGGCACCCAGCCAGACTCGATGTGCAATTCGGCCACACGTTTGTAATCGCGCCGGAAAAAAGCGCTGAAGTTTTGCGCCAAATATTCTTTGTCAAATTCGGTGAGCGTGCCCACAATGCCAAAGTCTAAGGAGATGTAGCGCCCCAAGCTTTCAGGTTCCACGCTGACCTGGATATTGCCTGGATGCATGTCGGCGTGAAAAAATCCATCGCGAAAAACCTGCGTGAAAAAGATCGTCACGCCATCTTTGGCCAGTTGCGGAATGTCGACACCGGCACTGCGCAATGCGTCGACTTGACTGATGGGCAAGCCCTTCATGCGCTCCATGACGATCACTTCAGGATGGCAATAGTCCCAATACATTTCGGGGATCAACACCAAATTCAAGCTTTGCATGTTGCGGCGCAACTGCGCAGCATTGGCAGCTTCGCGCACCAAGTCCAATTCATCGTGCAAATGTTTGTCAAACTCGGCCACCACTTCGCGCGGCTTTAAACGTTTACCGTCTGCACTGACTTTCTCGAGCCAACCTGCCATCATGCGCATCAAGCTCAGGTCTTTTTCAATGGCGGGCAACATGTTGGGGCGCAAGACTTTGACCGCCACTTCTTGAACAGTCCCTGTCTTGTCTTTCAACAACGCAAAATGCACTTGCGCAATCGAGGCGCTGGCGACAGGCACTCGGTCAAAGGACTCAAAAATCTCAGACACCGAACGGCCAAAGGCCCGCTCAATGGTGGCCACGGCAATGTCGGAGCTGAAAGGTGGCACCCTGTCTTGCAACTTGGCCAACTCTTCAGCAATGTCTTCTGGCAACAAGTCGCGCCGCGTCGACATCACTTGTCCAAATTTGACAAAAATTGGCCCCAAGCCTTCCAAAGCCAAACGCAAACGCTCACCGCGAGGTTTGGTATGCGAACGACCCAAACTCAACAGGTGCGCCAACACGCGCAACAAGGGCTGCTTGAAATTGGACAAAACCATTTCGTGCAGGCCATAGCGCCAAACCGTCCAAACAATGAAGCTGCCGCGAAGGAAGCGGTTCATGATGCGGCCTTGCGTGCGAATTGTTGGATGGCTTGCACTGCTTGCTTGCCCATGCCAACCAGCGTGTGAGCGGCCGCATCGCCCAACCAATAGGAGAGGTCTTCGGTCACGTCCCAGCGCACATGATCGATCAGCCAATTGACTTCGGCGGCCAACTGCACATCGCCTTCAACATGCACGCTAGGCTTTTCACCTTTGAGAACAGCAGCGGCCATGTCGAAGGGGGATGCATCGGTCAATGTGAGCTTCAAATCTGTACGCTGACCATTCACGCGTTCAAACATGCCAGCCGGTGTAGGCGTCAGTTGAATCAGTTTGTCTTGCCATTGCAATTGAATACAGCGGCCCTTTTGACGGGCCAATCGATTTTGCGCTTCCGGTTCACGGCTGATGACGTGATTTAAAAACAAGACCACCCGATTGAGAGTCTCATCGACCACCCAAGCGGGCGGCCGAGTTTGGGTTGCAAATTGGGTGAGCGCGTCGCTCACCAAAGAAAAAGGGGACTGTGTTGCCATAGTCCCCAATTATTCCCGAAAGGCCGGCTTCTGCCAGCATTTCGGGCTAGATAGTCCTGAATTTATTGCAGGGCTTGAACACCTGCCACCAGCCAACCGCTGTCGCCGTTTTTGGGCTTGGTCATGTTCCAAACTTCACGGAAGGGGCTGGGTGCGGCATCGGCTTCTTCGCGGATGACACCATTGAACTCCACGCTGGCCATGTACGCGTCTGGCAACTCTTCAATGCCCAGCAACAAGGCGTCCAACTTGACCACTTCGGTTTTGTTGGGTTGGCCTGGGAAGTTGGCTTCACGCTCGGCCAATTGGCTCTTGATTTCTGACAGCATGCCGTCGGTCATCATGGCGCGCAAAGAGCCCATGTCTGCACGGTCCCATGCGTCTTGCAAGGTGATGAAGTTGCGCTTGGCCGCTTCCACAAAGTTCTCGCTGTCGAAACCGGCAGGTACACCCCATGTTTGCGAACCTTGCAGGGCGTTGGGCACAGAACCACCAATGGCAGAACCAATCATGGAGCCACCTGTTTGGGGGTTGGCTTCGGGGGTGCTGTCAAAGGCTGTTTGTTGTCCTTCCCAAGGACGGGCAGACGCATCATTGCCCACTTTTTCAGGGTTGTACTGGCGCAAGGTGACGGGCGTATCGGGCGTATTGCCGGCTCCTTGATAAGCCAGGCCATCTTGAGAAGTATTTTTGCCGCGTGAACGTAAGAAATAACCGATGACCGCCACAGCCACCATGGCCAACAATGCAAACATCAGCATGTTGCCAAACGCTTCACCCATGCCCAAACTGTGTGCCAGCCAGGCAAGACCCAAGCCAGCGGCCAAGCCACCCAACATGGCGCCCCAAGGACGTTTTGCAGGTGCAGGTGCTGGCGCTGCTGTAGGCGTTGCGGGTTTGGCAGGGGCCGCCGCTTGCGTAGGTGCCGCTGCAGGCGCAGCTGGCTTCACGGCCTCACGCTGCGTAACGTTGCCAGATTGTTGACCCACAGATTTGCCACCGCCCAATCGGCGTGCAGCTTCGGCGTTCAAAGCGCCCAAGGTCAATACCAGTGTCAATGCGATGCTTAGAAATTTATTCACTTTGTCTCCGACAAATTCAGAAAAAAACCGTCAGCATTTAATGCCGACATGCAAGGCTACCACCCCTGCACTCAAATTGTGAAAATCGACGTGTCCAAATCCGGCATTTTTCATAAGGGCTTTCAGCTCTTCTTGACTGGGATGCATGCGAATGGATTCAGCCAAATAGCGGTAACTGGCATCGTCACCAGCCACCCACTTGCCCAGCTTGGGCAGCACATTGAAAGAGTACCAGTCGTAGGCTTTCTCAAGGGGTTTGGCCACTTTGGAAAACTCCAACACCAGCAACTTGCCGCCCGGTTTTAAGACGCGGCACATTTCTTGGAGCGCTGCATCTTTGTGGGTCATGTTGCGCAATCCAAAGGCCACGCTGACCACGTTGAAATGGTCATTGGGAAATGGCAGTTTTTCGGCATCACACACCAAGGTGGGCAAGACCACACCCTCATTGACCAGCCTGTCGCGGCCTGTCCGCAACATGGCTTCATTGATGTCGGTGTGAACCACTCGGCCTGTGGCACCCACTTTTTTGGAAAAGGCCAGCGACAGATCGCCCGTACCACCGGCAATGTCCAGCACTTGATCGCCCTCTTTCAAATTGGCCACCTGCACGGTGTAGGCCTTCCAGACGCGGTGCAAGCCGGCCGACATCAAGTCGTTCATGACATCGTACTTGGAAGCCACGGAGTCAAACACGCCACGCACGTGTTTGGCTTTTTCCTTTTCGTCAACCGTTTTGAAACCGAAATGGGTCGAGCTCATGATGTCGTTCTCTTCAATGTGAATGACCGCAAGCGCCAGCTGCAGCCACGGGCATGGGATCGTCTCGCTGCGCACCAGCAGCCAGCAAGCGTTCGTTGTACTGGGTCCAAAGTTGGTCTTGTTCGGACCCTAAGAAGTACAAGTAATCCCAGGAAAAAATGCCACTGTTGTGACCGTCAGAAAAGGTCGGTTGCACGGCGTAATTGCCAACTTGCGCCAGCTCTACAACGTCCACGTCGCGCTTGCCTGTTTGCAAGACCTCTTGGCCAGGACCATGGCCTTGCACTTCGGCCGAGGGTGAATAAACACGCATCAACTCGAAAGGAATTCGGAAAGTTTTGCCATCCGAAAAACTGATTTCCAAGGCTTTGCTTTGACCATGAAGGGTCAAGGCCTCTGGCGTTGGAGCGCCTGCTGTCAATCCGGCCATGCGATGCTTTCTTTAAACCAAAACGCGTTCAATACCACCCGCATTGGCGGCAGCCACATACTCGGGCATCCACTGGTCACCCAAAATGTGCTTGGCCATTTCAACCACGATGTAGTCGGCTTCTAGCAAGCCATTTTGCAAATCGTCACCGTAACGCGACAAGCCCTGCAAGCAGCTTGGGCAGCTGGTCAACACCTTGATGTTGTCTTTGGCGCCCACCATGCCAGCGTCACGCATTTGCGTTTCACTCTTGCGAATTTCTTCTTCCTTGCGGAAGCGAACTTGCGTAGCGATGTCGGGACGCGTCACACCCAAGGTGCCTGACTCTCCGCAGCAACGATCTGACTTGAGGACTTGCGGGCCCAACAAAGATTTGACGGTCTTCATGGGGTCTTGCAACTTCATCGGACTGTGGCAAGGGTCGTGGTACAGGTAGGCGCCGTTGTTGTTCAGCGTCATGCCCTTTTCAAGCAGGTACTCGTGAATGTCCACGATGCAGCAGCCAGGGAAGATCTTGTCAAACTCGTAGCCTTGCAATTGGTCGTAGCAGGTACCGCAGCTGACCACCACCGTTTTGATGTCGAGGTAGTTCAGGGTGTTGGCCACGCGGTGGAACAACACGCGGTTGTCGGTGATGATTTTCTCGGCCTTGTCAAACTGACCACTGCCCTTTTGCGGGTAGCCGCAGCACAAGTAACCTGGCGGCAAAACAGTTTGCACGCCGGTGTGCCAGAGCATGGCCTGCGTGGCCAAGCCGACCTGGCTGAACAAGCGTTCTGATCCGCAACCGGGGAAGTAAAACACCGCCTCTGTTTCGGGGGTGGTGGCCTTTGGGTTGCGAATGATCGGCACGTAATCTTGATCTTCAATGTCGAGCAAAGCGCGCGCCGTTTTCTTGGGCAAACCACCTGGCATCTTCTTGTTGATGAAGTGAATTACTTGCTCTTTGATAGGCGCTGCCCCAATGCTGGCCGGTGGTGCCTTGGTTTGCTTGCGCGCAAAAGTTTTGAGCAAGTCGTGCGCAAAACGCTGAACCTTCATGCCCACACCCACCATGCCGGCACGCGCCAGCTTGATGGTTTCGGGGTTGGTGGCGTTCAGCATGAACATAGCCGCGGCGTTGCCGGGGCGGAATGTTTTTTGCCCCATTTTGCGCAACAAGTTGCGCATGTTCATGGACACATCACCAAAGTCAATTTTGACCGGGCAAGGTGTGAGGCATTTGTGGCACACCGTGCAGTGGTCGGCCACATCTTCAAACTCTTGCCAATGCTTGATCGACACACCGCGGCGGGTTTGCTCTTCGTACAAGAAAGCTTCAACCAACAGGGATGTGGCCAAGATTTTGTTGCGGGGGCTGTAGAGCAAGTTGGCGCGTGGCACGTGCGTGGCACACACCGGTTTGCACTTGCCGCAGCGCAAGCAGTCTTTGACGCTGTCGGCAATGGCGCCGATGTCGGACTGTTGCATGATGAGCGACTCGTGGCCCATCAAACCAAAACTGGGCGTGTAGGCATTGGTCAAGTCGGCTTGGATTTCCATGCCTTCAGGACCCGCCACATGGCGCATCAATTTGCCTTTGTTGAAACGACCTTCGGGATCGATGCGCTGCTTGTAATCGGCAAAGGGCTTGAGTTCAGCGTCGCTCAAAAACTCCAGCTTGGTGATGCCAATGCCGTGCTCACCCGAAATCACACCGTCCAAGCTGCGCGCCAAAACCATGATGCGCGACACCGCTTCGTGCGCGGTTTGCAACATGTCGTAGTCGTCCGAGTTGACTGGAATGTTGGTGTGCACGTTGCCGTCACCGGCGTGCATGTGCAAAGCAACCCACACACGGCCTTTCAGCACGCGTTTGTGGATGGCCACACACTCGTCAAAAATAGGTTGGAACGCAGCGCCCGAGAAAATGGTTTGGAAAGGCGCTTTGATTTGCGTTTTCCAGCTGGCGCGCAAAGTGTGGTCTTGCAATTGGGGGAACAAGGTTTCGACGCCTTGCAACCAGCCTTGCCACAAATCACGCACATCCCGCACCACAGCCAAAGCTTGCGCCACACGGTCTTCAAGCAGCTCGGCGGATGCAATTTCGCTGGTGTCATCGTCTTTGCCCAAAGGCAAGTTGCCTTTGCTTAAAAACAGCTCTAACTCGTTGCACAACTTGATCTTGTTGCGCATTGACAATTCAATGTTGATGCGCTCAATGCCATCGGTGTACTCTGCCATGCGGGGCAAAGGAATCACCACGTCTTCGTTGACTTTGAAAGCATTGGTGTGGCGGCTGATGGCCGCCGTTTTCTTGCGATCTTGCCAAAACTTTTTGCGCGCTTCTGGGCTGATGGCGATGAAGCCTTCCCCACTACGCGAGTTGGCAATGCGCACCACCTCAGAAGTGACCTTGGCCACATCGTCGGCGTTATCGCCTGCAATGTCGGCCAGCAACACCATCTTGGGAAAGCCGCCACGTTTTGACTTGGTGGTGTAACCCACCGCGCGCAAATAGCGATCGTCCAAATGCTCTAAGCCTGCCAACAAAACGCCCGAGCGCTTTTGTTCGGCAAACATGAAATCTTTGATTTCCACGATGCTGGGCACGGCATCTTTGGCATTGCCAAAAAATTCCATGCACACCGTGCGTGTGTGATCGGGCATGCGGTGCAAAACCCAGCGCGCGCTGGTGATAAGGCCGTCACAGCCTTCTTTTTGCACACCCGGCAGACCCGCCAAAAACTTGTCGGTAACGTCTTTGCCCAAGCCTTCTTTGCGGAACACGGAGCCAGGAATGTCCAAGCGTTCTTCACGGACCAGCGTGGTGCCATTGGCCTCAAAGTATTTCAATTCAAAGCTGGCCACTTCCACATCATGGATCTTGCCCAGGTTGTGTCCCAAACGTGTGACTTCGAGCCACTGCGCATCGGGCGTGACCATGCGCCAGCTGGCCAAGTTGTCGAGCGCCGTGCCCCACAACACAGCCTTCTTGCCGCCTGCGTTCATGGCAATGTTGCCGCCAATGCAGCTGGCTTCAGCAGACGTGGGGTCCACCGCAAACACCCATCCGGCGCGCTCTGCGGCATCGGTGACACGCTGGGTGACCACACCCACTTCGGTCCACAAGGTGGGCACTTCTTTGTCGAGGCCAGGCAACTTCACCATCTCGATGCCCGACATGGCTTCGAGTTTTTCGGTGTTGATGACGGCACTGTTCCATGTCAGTGGCACAGCCCCCCCGGTGTAACCGGTACCGCCTCCACGTGGAATGATGGTCAAGCCCAAGGTGAAACAGCCTTTGACCAAATTGGCCATTTCGGCTTCGGTATCGGGCGTTAACACCACAAACGGGTATTCAACGCGCCAGTCGGTGGCGTCGGTGACATGGCTCACGCGCGACAAGGCATCGAACTTGATGTTGTCTTTGGCCGTGAGCTTGCCCAAGGCCTTTTGCGATTTGCGGCGCAAGGTCGCCATGGCGGTAAAGGTTTGGTCAAAGCTGGCAACAGCCTGTTTGGCCAGTACCAATAACTCACCCACCAAGCCATCGCGCAAAGCATCTGCGTCAGGCGTGCGTCGCTTTTGCACCTCACCCAAGCGATGTTGCAAGGCCTCCACCAACAATTTGCGGCGATCGGGGTTGTCCAGCAAGTCGTCTTGCAGGTAGGGATTTCGCTGAACGACCCAAATATCACCCAACACTTCGTACAGCATTCGCGCGGACCGACCCGTGCGGCGCTCATCACGAAGCTGGTTCAAAAGGTCCCAGGCGCGAGAGCCCAGCAAACGAATCACAATTTCTCGGTCAGAGAAGCTTGTGTAGTTGTAGGGAATTTCGCGCAAACGAGGCGATGAATCGTCCGCTTGGAGCAGGTGTTGGAGGGTGGTAGGTGCGTTCATGAGATTTAAGCCCGATTTTACGTCAGGGGGTCAATCACGCACCGCAGGTGGGGACAGACCGGCAATTTGAGCTGCGTCATGGAAACCCCGGGTTGTCACCAAACGGTCATGGCACTGTAATAGCATCTGGAAGTCAGTCCTCGCATCAGGCGATGACACAACAATAGGAGTACTTATGAATTACAAAAAATCCCTGGCCTCGCTGGCCATTGCAGCCTTCAGCGTTGGCGCACAAGCCCAAACCGAGATTCAATGGTGGCACTCTATGGGTGGTGCTTTGGGCGAGTGGGTCAATGACCTTGCCAAAGATTTCAATGCCAGCCAAAAAGATTACAAAATTGTGCCCACCTTCAAAGGTGGTTACGACGAATCCATGACGGCTGCCATTGCAGCTTATCGCTCTGGCAATGCGCCCCACATCCTTCAAGTGTTTGAAGTGGGCACCGCCACCATGATGGCCAGCAAGGGCGCCATCGTGCCAGTCGGCAAAGTGATGCAGGACGCGGGCCTCAAATTTGACCAAGACGCCTACGTGCCTGCCGTCTCTGGCTACTACACAGCCCCCAACGGCCAAATGCTGAGCTTCCCCTTCAACAGCTCCACGCCCGTCTTCCACTACAACAAAGATGCGTTCAAAGCTGCGGGCATGGACCCTGAGAAGCCCCCCACAACTTGGCCTGAAGTGGCTTTGGCTGCCGCCAAATTGAAAGCCAGCGGCCACAAGTGCCCCTTCACCACCAGCTGGATCAGCTGGACGCAGTTAGAGAGCTTCTCTGCTTGGCACAACACGGAATTCGCGACCAAAGGCAATGGCATGCGCGGCATCGATGCTCGCCTGAGCTTCAACACACCCTTGCATGTGCGTCACATTGAAAACTTGGCCAACATGGCCAAGAGCGGTTTATTTGTTTACAAAGGTCGCGGCAATGCAGCAGATGCCACTTTCGTTTCAGGGGAATGTGCCATGGCCACAGGCTCTTCCGCCCTTTACGGCAACGTGGTTCGCAATGGTAAGTTTGCCTACGGCATTGGCACGCTTCCCTACTACCCCGATGTGGCCGGCGCACCTCAAAACACCGTCATCGGTGGTGCCAGCTTGTGGGTGATGAGCGGCAAGAAAGCCAACGAATACAAAGGCGTGGGTCAGTTCTTTGCCTTCTTGTCCAAACCTGATGTAGCGGCTGCCAGCCACCAACGCACAGGCTACTTGCCAGTCACGAAGGCCTCTTTTGAGTTGACTGAAAAATCAGGCTTCTACAAAAAGAATCCTGGCACAGACGTGTCTGTGACGCAGATGATTCGCAAAACAACCGACAAATCTCGTGGCGTGCGTTTGGGCAACTTCGTTCAGATTCGAACCATCATCGATGAGGAACTCGAAGGCGTTTGGAGTGGCAAGAAGCAACCGAAAGAAGCTTTGGACCTCGCCATCAAACGCGGCAATGAACAACTTGAGCGTTTCGAAAAAGCCAACAAGTAAACTCCAAGCAGTTCCCACTGGCGACATGCTTCTGAAAAGAAACATGTTCGCCCCATCAAAAGCAGAGGAGACATCCTCTGCTTTTGTCCTTTACATTGACTGAAGTTTCACAAAGAGTTTCATGGAAAAGCGCGTACGCTTCAAATCAGCTTGGTTGCCTTGGCTGCTCATTGCACCGCAAATGGCGGTGGTTTTGGTCTTTTTCTTTTGGCCAGCAGGACAAGCGCTTTTCCAAAGTGTGCTGACGGAAGACGCCTTTGGCGGGTCGGTTCAGTTTGTCGGAATGGAAAACTTTGACCGGCTTTTCAGCGACAGCAGTTATTTGACTTCGTTCAAAACGACCGCTTTCTTTTCCATCTTGGTTGCAAGCACGGGGTTGACTGTGTCATTGTTGCTGGCCGTGATGGCCAATCGAGTGGTTCGTGGTGCAGGGCTCTACAAAACCCTGCTGATTTGGCCCTACGCCGTTGCGCCTGTGGTGGCAGGCGTGTTGTGGATTTTCATGTTTGCGTCGCCCATGGGCGTGGTCGCTTATTTTCTGCGAAGCATCGGCTTTGAATGGAACCATTTGCTCAACGGCAACCATGCCATGGCACTGATCGTCATGGCCTCGGTGTGGAAACAAATTTCATATAACTTTTTGTTTTTCTTGGCAGGGCTTCAATCCATTCCTAAGTCATTGATTGAGGCGGCTGCCATCGACGGTGCATCGCCTTGGCATCGGTTCTGGACCATCGTGTTTCCGCTGTTGTCACCCACCACATTCTTCTTGTTGGTGATCAATGTGGTGTACGCGTTCTTTGACACCTTCGCCATCATTGATGCCACCACGCACGGCGGCCCCGGCAAGGAAACCGCCATTTTGGTTTACAAGGTTTACTACGACGGCTTCAAAGCGCTCGACATGGGCGGCTCGGCTGCACAGTCGGTCATCTTGATGGTGATTGTGGTGGCCCTCACCGTGGTGCAATTCCGATTCGTCGAAAAGAAAGTGCAGTACTGACATGATCGAAAGACGTCCTGCCCTCGACATCCTGTCGCACGTCATCTTGTTGCTAGGCGTGTCGATGGTGGCTTTTCCGCTGTACCTCACCTTTGTGGCCTCAACCCAAACGGCCGAGCAAATTTCCAGAAGCATTCCCATGTCGATGTTGCCTGGCACCAACTTTTGGGAGTCTTATCGACTTGCTTTGTTTGGCGGTGAAACCTCCTTGGGCGGCAAGGTGCCAGCGGTCTGGCCCATGATGCAAACCAGTTTGATCAGCGCCTTGGTGATTTCGATTGGCAAAATTGCCATTTCTTTGCTGTCTGCATTTGCGCTGGTTTACTTTCGCTTTCCCATGCGCAATTTTTTCTTCTGGATGATCTTCATCACTTTGATGCTGCCTGTTGAGGTGCGCATCAGTCCCACCTACGAAGTGGTGTCTAACCTTGGAATGCTGAACACTTATGCAGGTCTGACCGTGCCTCTGATTGCGTCAGCCACCGCCACATTTTTGCTGCGTCAGTTTTTCTTAACAGTTCCCGATGAATTGGTAGAAGCCGCACGCATGGATGGCGCAGGCCCCATGCGCTTCTTCAAAGACATCTTGCTACCTCTGTCAGTCACCAACATCGCTGCTTTGTTCGTCATTCAATTCATTTACGGTTGGAACCAATACCTGTGGCCCCTATTGGTCACCACCAACGAAGACATGTACCCCATCGTGATGGGGATCAAACGCATGCTGGCCGGTGAGGCCTATACCGAATGGAACATCGTCATGGCCACCGCTATTTTGGCCATGCTCCCGCCCGCCCTCGTGGTGATCTTGATGCAAAAATGGTTCGTCAAGGGCCTGGTTGATACTGAAAAATAATGGCTTCCATCACTCTTCAAAACATCGTCAAAGAATACGGCTCTGGCGCCAAAGCGGTGCCCGTCATTCACAACCTCAACGCCCAAATTCACGACGGCGAGTTCGTGGTCATTGTGGGTCCTTCTGGCTGCGGTAAATCCACCTTGCTGCGCATGGTGGCCGGCCTTGAAGAAATTACGGGTGGCACGATCGCCATTGGTGATCGCGTGGTCAACGACCTCGAACCTGCTGAACGCGACATTGCCATGGTCTTTCAAAACTACGCGCTGTATCCACACATGAGCGTGTTCGACAACATGGCCTATGGTTTGAAGATTGCCAAGGTGCCTTTGGAAGACATCAAACAACGTGTCGATAAAGCGGCGGGTATTTTGGAGTTGGGCCACTTGCTGCAACGCAAACCCCGTGAACTGTCTGGCGGCCAACGCCAGCGTGTGGCCATGGGCCGCGCCATCGTGCGCCAGCCGCAAGTGTTTTTATTTGACGAGCCTTTGTCCAACCTTGACGCCAAACTGCGTGCTCAAACGCGGCTGGAAATTCAAAAGCTGCACCGCGAGTTGGGCATCACGTCTTTGTTTGTGACGCATGATCAAGTGGAAGCCATGACCCTGGCACAGCGCATGATTGTGATGAACGGCGGCGTGATGGAACAGTTTGGTACACCCGAAGAGGTTTACAACCGACCTGCCAGTACCTTTGTGGCCAGCTTCATCGGCTCACCGCCAATGAACTTGCTCAAGCAAGCTCCCGGACTTGCGGCTGGACAAATTTTAGGCATTCGACCTGAGCATCTAGAGCTCAGTAGCGCGGGCTGGGAATTGAAAGTGGACACGGTGGAATTGCTGGGCGCCGAACGCTTGGTGCATGCGCACCTAGGCACCGAAACACTCACGCTGCGCTTAGACGCCAGCTTAGCTGCACCCGCTGCAGGCCAAATCTTTTATGCAAGGCCCAAAGAAGGCTGTTTGCACCACTTCAACGCCGAAACAGGAAAACGTTTGTGACCCCACACAGCGCTCGCCCTTGGCCTTATCCGCGCTGGGTTGCCCACCGCGGGGCAGGCACACTCGCCCCTGAGAACACCTTGGCAGCCTTTCGCAAAGGCGCTGAACATGGCTACCGCATGTTCGAATGCGATGCCAAACTGAGCGCAGACGATGTGGTGTTTTTAATGCACGACGCCACGCTGCATCGCACCACCAATGGCCATGGCATTGGCGGCGAACTGAACTGGCAACAACTCTCGCAGTTGGACGCAGGCAGTTGGCACTCCAGAAATTTCAGTGGCGAGCCCCTGCCTACATTGGCCAATGTCGCGCAGTTTTGCATTCGCAATCGCTACTTCTTGAACATCGAAATCAAACCCACGCCGGGCATTGAATACAAAACAGGTGAAGTGGTGGCTCGTGAGGCAGCCCAGATTTGGCAGCACGAAGCCGTACCGCCCTTGCTCACGTCTTTTCAAGTGGAATCGCTGAAGGGCGCTTTTAAAACTGCACCTCATTTACCGCGTGGCTTGTTGCTCAATAGCCTTTCTGAGGGCTGGCTAGACACAGCCAAAGCTTTAGAGTGTTGCGCCGTGGTGTGCTTGTACGCCTTGTGGACACCTGAAACAGTCAAAGCCGTTCATGACGCAGGCATGAAGTGCCTGAGTTACACCGTGAACGACGAATGGGTGGCCGAACATCTGCTGCAACTGGGGACTGACGGCATCATCACAGACCGGGTTGATGTCTTCAGCCCTGCCGCTTAAAGCGCATTTGCATCAGCCACTCCAGCGTGGCGCAAACCAACACCAGGGCCCCATAAGTGGCCATTTTGCCGTCGTTGCCCGTGATCACCAGGCCCGCCACCAACACGCACGTGCCGGCCAGTACATTGAGCAAGCAACGCCAAATCCAGCGAATTTGGGCTTGGCGCCTGAATTGAAATGAGCCCCAGGCTGTGATGCCCAGCGACAACACCCACGCGGGAAGCGCAAAATTCATCACATGCCAGAAGACATCGTCCCAATTCATTGAAATCTTTCTTACAACTCAAAGTTTTATAATCCAAGTATGGCAGTTTGGGCATTGGGGTTAAACCACACAACAGCCCCGCTCGATTTGCGCGGGCGGTTTGCGTTTGCCATGGACCAATTGCCCCCCACTTTGCACCAATTGCGCGGCAACTTGGCTGCCCAAACCCAACAGCAACCCGAAGCCGCCATTCTCTCAACTTGCAATCGCACAGAAATTTATTGTGCCGCAGATCAACTGGCCATTGAGGACACTTTAAAGTGGCTGGCCCAAACAGGCGGCGTGTCGGTTCATGAACTTCGTCATCACACCTACTTGCTCGAAGAAGGTCATGTCGCTCGGCATGCTTTTCGGGTGGCCAGTGGTCTTGACTCGATGGTCTTGGGTGAAGCCCAAATTTTGGGTCAATTGAAAGATGCAGTTCGCGCAGCCGATGAGGCTGGCGCTTTGGGCAGCACCTTGAATCAACTGTTTCAGCGCAGTTTTGCGGTGGCCAAAGAAGTTCGCACCACCACCGAGATTGGCGCGCACTCCATCAGCATGTCTGCTGCCGCAGTGCGATTGGCAGGTCAATTGTTTGAGGACCTGTCCAAAATCAAGGTGTTGTTTGTCGGTGCGGGTGAAATGATCGAACTGGTGGTCACTCACTTTGCGGCCAAAAATCCACGCAGCATGGCGATCGCCAACCGCAGCATGGACCGCGGTGAAAAATTGGCCGCGCAATTTGGCGCCGAAGTGATGCGCCTCTCTGAGTTGCCAGACCGCTTGCATGAGTTTGATGCCGTCATCAGTTGCACGGCCAGCACCCTGCCCTTGATTGGCTTAGGCGCCGTTGAACGTGCCCTTAAAAAACGCCGCAACCGCCCTATGTTCATGGTCGACTTGGCCGTACCACGCGACATCGAGCCTGAAGTGAAATCATTGGAAGACGTCTACCTCTACACCGTCGACGACTTGGCCAGTGTTATCCAAACTGGCCAAGCGCACCGTCAAGCTGCGGTTGCCGAAGCCGAAGTCATCATTGATGCGGGCGTGCAAAGTTTCATGCACTGGATGGTGCAACGCGGCAGCGTGCCGCTCATCCAACAGCTGAACGCTCAAGCCGATCAATGGCGCGAAGCAGAAATGGCTCGCGCTCGCAAGCTCTTGGCCAAAGGCGAAGATCCCGAGAAAGTGCTGGAAGCCTTCTCACGCGGTCTGACCCAAAAAATGTTGCACGGCGCCATGGCGGAATTGCGCGAAGCCGATCCAGAACACATGCCCCACGCTGTGCATGCTGTGCAGCGCATGTTCTTGCGCAAAGAGCGCTAGCGAAGCTCAAGCTTGCCTTCGCCGCATTGAGACTTTCTCAATGCCTTGTCTCTCTTTCTTCCAAGTGTCATGAAACCCTTTTTACGTCATCAACTTGAGCGATATGCCCAGCGCCTTGAGGAGCTGGATTTTTTGCTGTCGCGCGAAGACATCATGGCGGACATGAACCAGTTTTTGAAGTTGTCCCGTGAACATGCCGATGTGAGCGCTGTCGCAAAACGCTATGCACGCTACCAAGAGCGCAGCCAGGATTTGGAAGCCGGGCATGTCTTGGCGGCAAGCAGTGCTGAAGACGCCGACATGAAAGCCATGGCCGATGAAGAAATTCAAAGTGCCACCCAAGAAATGGCGGAATTGGAAATTGAATTGCAGCGCATGCTGCTGCCCAAAGACCCTGACGACGCTCGTCCTGCCTACTTAGAAATTCGCGCCGGCACTGGTGGCGATGAATCCGCTTTGTTTGCTGGTGATCTGCTGCGCATGTACACCAAATTTTGTGAGCGCAAAGGCTGGAGGACCGAGATCATGTCAGACTCTCCCAGTGAATTGGGCGGCTACAAAGAGGTGGTCATTCGCATCGAGGGTGACAACGTGTTTGGCAGCTTGCGTTTTGAATCGGGCGGCCATCGTGTGCAGCGCGTGCCTGCCACCGAAACGCAAGGCCGTATTCACACCAGTGCATGCACCGTAGCTGTGTTGGCTGAACCCGACGAAGCCCAAGCTGTGACCATCAACCCGGCCGACTTGCGGATTGACACCTATCGCGCCAGCGGTGCAGGCGGTCAGCACATCAACAAGACCGACTCCGCAGTGCGCATCACCCACATTCCCACAGGCATCGTGGCGGAGTGCCAAGACGATCGCAGCCAACACCGCAACAAAGCCAAGGCCATGCAGGTGCTGTCAGCACGCATTCAAGAAAAAGAACGCAGCGAACGTGCAGCCAAAGATGCGGCACTGCGCAAGGGTTTGATTGGCAGTGGCGACCGATCCGACCGCATTCGCACCTACAACTTCCCCCAAGGCCGCCTGACAGATCACCGCATCAACCTTACCTTGTACAAGCTGAGTTTCATCATGGAAGGTGATTTGGAAGAAGTCACCCAAGCTTTGCAAAATGCACGGCAAGCAGAGCAATTGGCAGAGCTGGAATCGAGTTTGCCCTCATGAACGTTTTGCAATGTTTGCAACATGCGCAAGTCTTGGGCTTGCCCCGATTGGAAGCGCAGCTTTTATTGCTTCATGCTTTGGGTCGTCCACTGCATGACCGTGCTTGGCTGTTAGCCCATGACACGGACGAAGTGCAAGCGGATCAAGTGGATGCTTTGAAGTCCTATGCGCAACGCCGACTGCAGCATGAACCCGTGGCCTACATCGTGGGGCAAAAAGAATTCTTTGGCTTGACACTTCACATCGACAAGCGTGTTCTGGACCCTAGGGACGATACCGAAGTCTTGGTGGAATGGGCCTTGGCATGCGGACAATCTTTCAAGGCGACGCGCTACTTAGATTTAGGCACAGGCAGTGGCGCCATTGCACTGGCCCTGCAATCGCAGCACAAGGATGCGCAAGTGACCGCGGTGGATACCAGCACCGATGCATTGAATGTGGCGAAGCACAACGCACAAAATTTAGCCTTGGACGTGAGTTTCCTGAAAAGTGATTGGTTCAGCCAAGTCACCGGTGAGTTTGACGTGATCGCGTCCAACCCCCCCTACATTGAAGCGCAAGACCCGCACCTGGCCAACCTGCATCACGAGCCTTTAGAGGCCCTGGTGAGCGGCGACGAAGGCCTAGCAGACATTCGGAACATTGTGCAAAATGCCCAGTCGCACCTGGTACAAGGAGGTTGGTTGCTGTTAGAACACGGGTGGCAGCAAGCACCTCAAGTTCGCGCCTTGCTTGAGGCGGTAGGTTACAAGCAAGTTCAGTCCAAAAAGGACTTGGCTGGGATCGAGCGGTGTTCTGGCGGGCAAAAATAGACCCTAAACAGCGCAAGCCCTTTCAACATGAAATAATCACCCCCATTGAAGACACCGGAAAGACAACGAGGATTCCTATGAGCGATACACAAGCCCGCATTGATGATTTGGTCAAACACAACGACGTTGTGCTGTTCATGAAAGGCAGCGCCAGTTTCCCCATGTGCGGATTCTCCGGCCGCGCTATTCAAATTTTGAAAGCCTGCGGTGTGGACACCAAGACTGTCAAAACAGTCAACGTGCTAGACGATGCGGAAATTCGCCAAGGCATCAAGGAATACAGCAACTGGCCCACCATTCCTCAGCTTTACGTCAAAGGCGAGTTCATTGGCGGCTCCGACATCATGATGGAGATGTACGAATCTGGTGAGATGGTTCAAGTTTTGGGCACTACACCCAAAGAATAAACGCACCTTTATTTTTCAAGCTTCTTGTTGAAGCTTGATCAGCTTGGCTTCAATCTACCGGTTGAAGCCATTTTTTTTGTGCAGCCAAAACCGCTTGAGGATAAGCAGCTTGTCCCCGGCTGCCGTTGTAACGACCTAAAGCGAAAAACAAATTGCCGTTTTCTCGTTCCAACATGTGGCACAAGATGACACAGCCAAAGCGAAGTTGGGTTTGCGTGTGAAACAAGGCACTTTCGTTGCCATCGCCGATGCTGCGCACCCAAAAGGGCATCACCTGCATGAACCCCCTGGCACCTGCGCTGGAAATGGCGTATTTTCTGAACGCGCTTTCCACCTCAATCAGTCCCAACACCAAAGACAAAGACAAGCCAGCCCGGCGCGCTTCATACCAAAGGGTGTTGAGAAATTCTTGCCGATCGTCTGGATAGTCCATCCATTTGCTCAGAATTCGCGACGTGGCACTGCGCCATGCATTGAACTGCTGCTTCGCCTGTGCAGTCGGCAGAACGGGATCGGGCGGTCCACTTTGCTGAACAGCTTGACTGAGGGCAGTCCGAACAGAATCTGAAAGCACCTCTTCCGCTTGATTACCCGCTTTGGCCAAAGGCATCAGCAGGGTCATCCAACCCACCCATTGAAGGGTTTGTGCGGCAATACTTGCCTGTAAAACTTGGCGCAAGGATTTGCGTCTGTGCAAATTCATGCGCCAGCTCCTCAGGGTGTCAATGTCACTTGCCGAGTTTGGCCAAGACAAACGCAGCGATGTCGGCAGGCGCCACAGCGGTGGCCGCTTCATCCCGGCGGTGTTGATACTCCACTTTGCCTTCTTTCAAACCACGGTCGCCCAAAGTGACGCGGTGGGGTACACCGATCAGTTCCCAGTCGGCAAACATGGCGCCAGGACGCTCGCCGCGATCGTCCAACAGCACATCCACACCCGCAGCCATCAGGTCGGCATAGAGCTTCTCTGAAGCTGCTTTGACATCGGGGCTGCGGTCGGCGCCAATGGGGCAAATGACCACGGTGAAAGGCGCAATGGCGTCGGGCCAAATGATGCCTTTGGCATCGTGGTTTTGTTCAATGGCTGCCGCAGGCAAACGCGTCACACCAATGCCGTAGCAACCCATTTCCAAGAATTGAGGTTTGCCGTTTTCGTCCAAGAACGTAGCGTTCATGGCTTGGCTGTACTTGGTGCCTAAATAAAACACATGACCCACTTCAATGCCTCGCTCGATGGCCAAAGGACCTTTGCCATCGGGCGATGCGTCGCCGGCCACCACGTTGCGCAAGTCGGCCACCATCATGGGTTCTGGCAAGTCACGGCCCCAGTTCACGCCGGTGATGTGGTGATCAGCTTGGTTGGCACCGCAAATCCAATCGGCCATCACGGCCACTTCACGGTCGGCCACCACATTCAAGGGCTTCTTCAAATTCAAGGGGCCTAAGTAACCAGGCTTGCAGCCAAAGTGTTCGTCAATTTCTGTCAAAGTGGCAAAACGGAAGCCCGCATTCAAGCCTGGCAATTTGCCGACTTTGACTTCGTTCATGTCGTGGTCACCGCGCAGCAACAACAACCAAACTTTGGAAGCTTTGATGTTGCCCTGATCATCTGTTTCGTCCGTGGCCAAAACCAGCGACTTGACGGTGGTGGACAAAGGCACATTCAACAATGCCGCCACATCTTCGCAAGTGCTCTTGCCAGGTGTGGGCGTGAGGGTTTGAGGTTTGGAAGCCGCCGGGCGTGCTTGCGCAGGCGCCAAGGCCTCGGCCTTTTCCATGTTGGCTGCGTAGTCGCTGTTGGGACAATAGACGATGGCGTCTTCGCCCGTGGCCGCGATCACTTGGAACTCTTCGCTTAAATCGCCACCAATGGCGCCGCTGTCGGCGGCCACAGCGCGGTAGCTCAAACCAAAGCGGTCAAAGATTTTGCGGTAAGCATCCGCCATGATCTTGTAGCTTTGCTTGGCAGACACTGGGTCGCGATCAAAGCTGTAGGCATCTTTCATGATGAACTCACGGCCACGCATCAAACCAAAACGGGGACGGCGCTCGTCACGGAATTTGGTTTGAATTTGGTAGAAGTTCTTGGGCAATTGCTTGTAGCTGCGCAACTCTTGACGTGCCACATCGGTGATCACTTCTTCGCTGGTGGGCTGCACCACAAAGTCCCGGCCATGACGGTCCTTGATGCGGAGCAGCTCAGGGCCCATCTTTTCAAAGCGACCCGTCTCTTGCCACAGCTCGGCAGGTTGCACCACAGGCATGGTCATTTCAATGGCGCCAGCGCGGTTCATTTCCTCGCGCACGATGGCTTCCACTTTGCGAATCACGCGCAGGCCCATGGGCATGTAGTTGTAGATGCCAGCGCCCAAGCGTTTGATCATGCCGGCGCGCATCATCAGTTGATGACTGACCACCTCGGCGTCAGCAGGCGCCTCTTTCAGGGTGGAGATTAAAAATTGACTGGCTTTCATGGGCTAATTCCAAGCGTTCTCAGGGTGAGTCCCAATGCTGCACGGATCTGTCCGTGCATAATGGACACAGTTTAAAAATTTGGGGTTTGATTATGCTTGACCGCGAAGGCTTTCGGCCTAACGTCGGCATCATTCTGCTCAACCAGAAAAATCAGGTGTTCTGGGGCAAGC
>JACCDX011466694.1_pt1 | contig 48098 bp, 44 predicted proteins | sample 7449681 | NCBI WGS metagenome assembly JACCDX01 (sample SAMN15323450, study PRJNA562643) | freshwater metagenome | isolation source: river surface water | place: USA:Blue River Watershed | collected 2017-08-18
CATGTGATACGAGACAGCCGAGAACCAGTCGAGGTTGGGGAACATCTTTTTGATATCCCACATAACGGACTCGAGTCGGTCGGCGATATCAAACATTTTGGTCGAACCGGCATCTTTGGACAGGTTGCGCGCGACTTCCTTGATCACCTTGTTGCGCGGATCCGAGATCGTATAAACCGGATGACCGAAACCGATGATCACTTCCTTGTTTTCAACACGACGGCGGATATCTGCCTCGGCTTCGTCCGGGTTGTCATAGCGCTTCTGGATTTCGAAGGCGACTTCGTTCGCGCCGCCATGCTTGGGACCACGCAGTGCGCCGATCGCGCCGGTGATCGCCGAATACATGTCTGAGCCCGTGCCGGCAATCACACGACCGGTGAAAGTCGAGGCATTGAATTCATGCTCGGCGTACAGAATGAGGGAAATATGCATTGCCTTGACCCAGAGGTCCGATGGTTTTTCACCATGCAGCAGGTGCAGGAAGTGGCCACCGATGGAATCATCATCAGTATCGACTTCGATGCGCTTGCCGTTATGGCTGTAGTGATACCAGTACAGCAGCATGGAGCCGAACGATGCCATCAGACGGTCAGCGATATCGCGCGCACCCGGCGTGTTGTGGTCTTCCTTCTCAGGCAGTACACAGCCCAGCGCCGAGGCGCCGGTACGCATCACATCCATTGGGTGCGAGGAGGCGGGCAGCCATTCGAGTACGGCCTTCACATTTGCGGGCAGACCACGCAGTGCTTTGAGTTTCAGCTTGTAAGCTGCCAGTTCTGCGGTCGTTGGCAGCTTGCCATGTACCAAGAGGTGTGCGATCTCTTCGAATTCGCAGGTATCGGCGACATCCAGGATGTCGTAGCCGCGATAATGCAGGTCATTACCGGTTTTTCCAACGGTGCAGAGTGCAGTGTTTCCCGCGGTGACGCCGGACAGTGCGACGGATTTTTTTGGCTTGAAGCCAGGGGTTTGTTGCTCGCTCATTATGGTTCTCCCGAATTTACTTCGATTTTTGTTGTGCAAAAAGTGCATCGAGCCGCTGCTCGAAATCGTGATAACCGATACGGTCATAAAGTTCCATGCGTGTCTGCATAGTGTCGACCACGTTTTTCTGCGTGCCTTCGCGGCGCACAGTCATGTAAACGTTTTCCGCCGCTTTATTCATCGCGCGGAATGCCGACAGGGGATAAAGAACAATGCCCACATCAGCGGTGCGCAATTCGTCGACGGTATAGAGCGGCGTGGAACCGAATTCAGTAATGTTCGCCAGAATCGGCACTTTGACGGCAGCGGCGAATTGCTTGTACATCGCCAGCTCGGTGATGGCTTCCGGGAAGATCATGTCGGCACCGGCCTCGACACACGCCACCGCGCGCTCGATCGCCGCCTCAAGTCCCTCGACAGCCAGAGCGTCAGTGCGCGCCATGATGACAAAATTTTCATCGGTACGCGCATCGACGGCGGCTTTGACGCGATCGACCATTTCCTGCTTGCTGACGATCTCCTTGTTCGGACGATGACCGCAGCGCTTGGCGCCGACCTGGTCTTCGATATGGATGGCCGCGGCGCCGAATTTGATCATGGATTTCACGGTCCGCGCGACATTGAATGCTGACGAGCCAAAACCGGTATCGACATCAACCAGCAGCGGCAAGTCGCAGACATCGGTGATGCGACGCACATCGGTCAGCACGTCATCCAGATTAGAGATTCCCAGATCGGGCAAGCCGAGCGAGCCGGCGGCAACGCCACCGCCCGACAGATAGATAGCGCGAAAGCCTGCGCGCTTGGCCAGCAGCGCATGATTGGCATTGATGGCGCCAATGACTTGCAGCGGAGATTCTTCTTTGATCGCCTGCCGGAAGCGTGCGCCGGGAGATGGGATGCTCATGGATGATTCCTGTGTTGGTCTGTTTCAGAGGGAGCTGCCCGGCGGATATTGCAATCGGCATGCCACCGGCAAGCGCAGGCTCCCGGCCCCGCGAGCGCACGGAAATATCCTTTGAAAACAGACGCCTGCCCGCGACGCGGCTGTTCAAGCCTGTTGAAAGCTTTGACGCGATGTTTCATTTTATGTTTCAATGTTCAATATTTATGAAACATCGAAACATCTGAAACATGGCCCGCCCCTCCCCCGGCTCACGTGAAACTGCGACCCGCCCTGTGTTCTGGACGGTGTCGATCTCGCGGCTGTTTGACCTGTTCCGCGACATCACGCTGGAGTTTGACGACCGGGCGACGATCGTGCCCATACAACTGGGCTTTGAAGAAGCCGTCGCCCACATCCGGGAGCGCCTGCAGACGGAGCGCTGCGATGCGGTGATTTCTGCGGGCTCAAACGCTGCCTATCTGAAGAGCCGGCTCGCATTGCCGGTCGTGATTGCGAAGGCCACGGGCTTCGATGTAATGCAGGCGCTGGCCAGAGCGCGCAAGATCACACCGAAAATTGGTCTGATCAACTATCAGTCGCCGCTGCCGGAACTGGAGGAATTCCAGCAGACCTTTGGCCTGCCCATCGTGCAACGCACCTATGTAACAGTCGAAGATGCACGCGCGCAGGTCAGCGAAATGAAGTCGTCCGGCATTCAGGCCATCGTCGGCGCAGGTCTCATTACCGACCTCGCCGAGGAAGCGGGTCTGGACGGTGTGTTCGTCTACTCTGCTGCATCGATACGACAGGCCTTTGAAGATGCGTTTGATATTGCCAGCCCCACCCAGCTCGACACGCCGCGCGGACAGCATTACCCGGTCACTGACCACCTGAAGGCAAAACATGGATTAGCCGATCTGCGCGGTGAATCACAACCTATGCAGGCCTTGCGCCAGACCGTGTCACTCTACGGACGCTCGCCCGCGCCGGTGCTGATTGAAGGTGAAACCGGTACGGGCAAAGAACTCGTGGCACAGGCAATTCACCGCGAGAGCCCGCGTGGACAAGGCGGCGCACGACCGTTTTTGGCGGTGAATTGCGGCGCGATTGCGGAGTCCTTGCTGGAGTCCGAATTGTTTGGCTACGAAGAAGGCGCGTTCACCGGCTCACGTCGCGGCGGCCACGCAGGCCTGTTCGAGGCCGCGCATCGGGGCACACTATTCCTCGACGAGATAGGCGAAATGCCACTGCCGCTGCAGACACGGCTGCTGCGTGTTCTCGAAGAAAAGGAAGTGGTGCGCGTCGGTGGCACTCGCCCCATCCCCGTCGATGTAAGGATCATCAGCGCGACCCACTGCGATCTGGCGGAACGCGTCGAACGCGGCGCATTCCGCGCCGATCTTTTTTACCGTCTGGGTGTATTACGCACGAAGATACCGCCGCTGCGCGAGCGCCCTGACGATGTGATGACGCTGGCCGAGTGGTGTCTGAAAAATGCGCTGGCTGAAATGGGGGTGCGTCCGGGAGCCAATCTGCGCGCTGAGTTGCAGGCGTGTTCAGCACTGCTCCAATCCTGCCCGTGGCCGGGCAATGTCCGTGAGCTGCGCAATCTGATGCAGCGTGTCGCGCTGTTCCTGTCAGTGGAACCGCTGCAGGCACTGACGCCGGCTTTCCTGCTCAAGCTTGCGCCCGAACTCGCGCATCGCTCATCAACACCCGGCCCTCTCACCGGACCGGCAAACGCTCCGGAGGCGGATGTTGCGGAAGTACTCGCTCGCTTTGAAGGCAACCGGGCCGAGGCCGCCGCCTTTCTGGGTATCAGCCGCACCACGCTCTGGCGCCGCATCAAATCCGGCCACTCAAATTAGGCGATGCGCGGGAGCCCGGAGCCTCTCAAGTTTTTCCTGCTGATGACGATTTTCCGGTGGTAGAAATTTGTCTGATTCGGCTGGAGAAAAACGTGATGGAACAAAAGCAGCTCGAGGAAAAATTCGTGCTACCGGCGGCCGGCAAGCGTCCCGGCGAACATCAGTGGACGCCGGGATCGGATGTCCAGTCATTATGGAAACGGCATGGCTGGACACCGCCCAGCGAAAAACGACGTAGCGCCCAAAAACCGACTGAGGCACCAAGACCACCGCTGCATATTGTGCGGGGATAAATACGCTGCTAGGCTAACTGAAGCGATGGCGCGATGTTCAATCTTCCTTGCCGCCTTCGATACCCAACTCCTGAATTTTTCTCGTAATCGTATTGCGGCCAATACCGAGGCGTATGGCAGCATCGTTCTTGCGGCCGTGCGTATGCCTCAGCGCTGTTTTGATGAGCGCCGATTCAAACTGTCTGCCCAGCGCATCCATGACTTCGGGCTTGCCGGCTGAAAGCATTTTGGCAGCCTCGTGTTCGAGCATCATGATCCAGCTGTTTCGCTCGTCTGTCGTGCCCACTGAAGTTTGCGACGAAACTGGATTCATCACGTCGTTGCTCAGATCCGGGACACCATTCGTCATCGGAGAAGATGCGTTAGGCGCCTGCGGTGGCAATGACATCACCGTGCCCGCACTGAGTTCTGCTGGCAAGTCTTTAACTTCAACCGTCTGCCCCGGTGCCATCACCGTGATCCAGTTGCACAGGTTCTCAAGCTGACGCACATTGCCCGGCAAATCAAGCGACGCGAGAAAACGCATCGCATGATCTGACAAACGCTTGGCTTCCACACCCAGCTGACGTGCGCTCTGGGCGAGAAAATGTCGGACCAGTAGGGGAATGTCCTCTCGCCTCTCGCGCAGCGAAGGCAGACGCAGTCGGATGACGTTCAGACGGTGATACAAGTCCTCGCGAAACAAACCCTCGCGCACGCGCTGCTCCAGATTCTGGTGCGTGGCCGCGATCACACGTACATTGGCCTTGAGTGACTGATGACCGCCAACCCGATAGAAATGTCCATCGGAGAGCACGCGCAACAATCGCGTCTGTAAATCAAACGGCATGTCGCCGATCTCATCGAGAAAAAGTGTGCCGCCTTCCGCTTGCTCGAAACGCCCGCGCCGCGTGGCTTGCGCGCCGGTGAAGGCGCCTCGCTCATGACCAAACAATTCGGATTCAAGCAAATCTTTCGGAATGGCTGCCGTGTTGAGCGCGATGAAGGGCTGCGCGGCTCTCGGGCTGTGCTTGTGCAGTGCACGCGCGACCAGCTCTTTACCGGTGCCGGACTCACCCGTGATCAGGACCGTGACATTGGATTGAGAAAGGCGACCAATCGCACGGAAGACATCCTGCATGGCCGCCGCCTGCCCCAGAATTTCAGGTGTCTCGGTCAGCGCCTGTTCGTCGCCGGATTCGCGCAGACTCTCTTCAAGCGCACGACGAATGAGCTCAACCGCTTTGTCGAGATCAAAGGGCTTGGCCAGATACTCGAATGCGCCGCCCTGAAATGCTGCCACGGCCGAGTCGAGGTCCGAGAAAGCGGTCATCACAATGACCGGTAAGCCGGGGTAGCGTGCCTTGACGATCTGCAGCAACTCCAGCCCGGACTCACCGGGCATGCGAATGTCCGAAACCAGTACCTGAGGCGTGCCCGATTCCAGCGCGGCGACCGCATCGCGGACATTCGAAAAACTTCGCGTTGCAAGATTCTCCCGCGCCAGTGCTTTTTCAAGCACCCAGCGGATCGATTCGTCGTCGTCAACTATCCAGATTGGTTTCATTTACCTTGCCTGACCCTGATCGCGCTATTCATGCTGCCTGTTCTGTCCGTGGTAAGCACCAAATTGGTGCCATTATGGCGAAGCCAGCGTCAGTGCGCTCACCGTTATCCGGCGCTGCACGAGATCAGGGCAGCGCAATCAGGATACGGAAGTCGGTATAGCCAGGCCGGCTCTCGCATTCAATCACGCCCAGGTGCTGCTGAATGAAGGTTTGTGCCAGTGTGAGTCCCAATCCGCTGCCGCCATCTCTGCCGGAAACCAGTGGATAGAAAATCCTGTCCTTCAGCTCATTCGGTATACCTGGGCCGTTGTCGATGATATGCAAGTCCAGTGCCAGCCGATAACGGACCTTGGCGAGCGTGATCGAACGTGCAATACGGGTGCGGAAGATCAGCTCGGCATCGCCGGTGGCAATACGTGATGCCAATGCCTGGGCTGCATTGTGGGCGATATTTAGCACGGCCTGAATCAGCTGCTCTTTATCGCCGCGGAATTCAGGTAGCGACAAATCATAATCGCGCTTGATGGAGAGGCCCTGCGGGAACTCCGCCATGATCAGGCTGCGTACCCGCTCGAAGACCTCGTGGATGTTCACTTCGCTGACGATCTGAGGGCGACGATGTGGCGCCAGCAGACGGTCAACCAGGGTCTGCAGCCGGTCTGACTCCTTGATGATCACCTGCGTGTACTCCCGCAGATCTTTCAGGTCATGCCCGGGCAGCTCCAGCTCGAGCAATTGAGCCGCGCCGCGAATGCCGCCCAGCGGGTTCTTGATCTCATGGGCGAGATTGCGGATCAGTTCTTTGTTGGCCTGCGTCTGATCCAGCAGGCGCTCTTCGCGATCCAGCTTGAGTTGCTGCACGTTCGCCCGCAGTTCGATGAGTACCGGGTTCTCGGCGTCGTCGATCGTGGTGACGATGATATTGACCTGCAACGGCGAACGGCCAGCGCGCTCCAGCAGCAAATCCTCGCGCTTTTCGTCGAACTGGTGCGTCCTCGCCTGCTCGAAAATGAGGGCCAGCCGGTCCCCGTTCATGAACAGATCGGACAGACGCTGCTGGTGAATCACTTTGAACGAGTTTTCCAGCAGGGTCTCGGCCGCTGCATTCGCATAGGCAATGCGACCCTGCGTGTCCAGGATAATGACAGCAGAGGCCAGCAGGTCAAGCCCGCCCAGCGATGTAGATAAGATATTCACTCTGTCCCGGAAAAAGAAAGGCCGCAAAGCGGCCTTTTGTGTAGCGAGCCGATGCCAGGCGCCTATTTTAAATTACCTATCTCGCGTCTCAGGGCTTCAATGTTCTTTTCAGTTCGCTGGATATCATCTTTCATTTGCGCGACGCGCTCCTGATACTTCGCATAGTTACGCTCGCTGCCCAGACGTTCGGGTTCACCGTTCTGGTATTCGCGCCGAAGCTCGGAGAGCCTGGACTCTTCCGTCCGCACTTCCTCCATCAGGATCTGCAGACGGTCCTGATCGCGGCGCTTCTGAATCTGACTTTCGATGCGGGGAAAAGAGGGATCAATCGCCGCCGTTTTTGCCTGCTGATTGGGCGGGGGCGCGGGTATGGTCGATATGGTCTCCAGATCCAGCCTGCGACAGCCGCGCGTGTCGCCATTATTCCGGTACTCGCGGGTGCCGTTGGGCTGCACGCAAACGAAAACACCCTGCGCAATGACGGGTGCGGAAATGAGACACAGGGTCAGGCATGCTGAGAGACGGCTCTTCATGGGGCACGGAACCATGGAATCGTTAAAAACGGGCGTGAGACGCTTGTTTTTATACCAGAAAGCGATGCGATAAATTTATCATAAATACAACATTTTTCTCAAAAAAGAGGGCGACCAGAGCCGCCCTCTCACTACGCCAATCCAGCCTGCAGATTACAGCGAGTAATACATATCGAACTCAATCGGATGCGTGGTCATGCGGAAGCGAGTGACTTCCTGCATTTTCAGCTCGATATAAGCGTCGATCATCGTATCGCTGAACACGCCGCCACGGGTCAGGAACTCGCGGTCTTTGTCCAGATGCTCAAGCGCCTGGTCGAGTGACGAGCAAACCGTCGGGATCTTTGCATCTTCCTCGGGTGGCAGGTGATACAGGTCTTTCGATGCAGCTTCGCCCGGGTGGATTTTGTTTTGCACGCCATCCAGACCCGCCATCATCAAAGCGGAGAAGCACAAGTAAGGGTTGGCCAGCGGATCCGGGAAACGGGTCTCGATACGACGGCCTTTTGGATTCGCAACGTGCGGAATACGGATCGAAGCTGAACGGTTACGCGCCGAGTACGCCAGTTTGACCGGTGCTTCGAATCCGGGCACCAGACGCTTGTACGAGTTCGTACCAGGGTTGGTGATCGCGTTGAGCGCGCGCGCATGTTTGATGATGCCGCCGATGTAGTACAACGCGAAATCAGAGAGACCTGCATAGCCGTCGCCGGCGAACAGATTCTTGCCGTCTTTCCAGATTGACTGGTGCACGTGCATGCCGGAGCCGTTGTCACCAACGATAGGCTTGGGCATGAAAGTCGCGGTTTTACCGTAGTTGTGCGCCACATTCCAGACCACGTACTTCAGGGTCTGAGTCCAGTCCGCGCGCTCGACCAGCGTTGAGAACTTGGTACCGATTTCGTTCTGACCAGCGCCAGCCACTTCGTGGTGGTGCACTTCAACGGGGATGCCGAGGCTCTCCAGAATCAGACACATTTCCGAACGCATGTCCTGGAAGCTGTCGACCGGTGGCACGGGGAAATAACCACCTTTGACGGCTGGACGGTGGCCGCTGTTGCCGCCCTCGATTTTCTCGCCGGTGCTCCACGATGCCTCTTCAGAGTCGATCTTTACGAAGCAGCCTGACATGTCGACGTTCCAGCGAACGCCGTCGAAAATGAAGAACTCAGGCTCGGGACCGAAGTAGGCGGTGTCGCCGATACCAGAAGATTTCAGGTATGCCTCGGCACGCTTGGCAATTGAACGCGGGTCGCGATCGTAGCCTTTGCCATCACCTGGTTCGACCACGTCGCACTGGACGAACATCGTGGTCTCTTCCATGAACGGATCGATACGCGCCGTGTTCGGATCCGGCACGAGCAGCATGTCCGAAGCCTCAATGCCCTTCCAGCCAGCGATGGAGGAGCCATCGAATGCATGACCCGACTCGAATTTATCCATATCGAAATGGGACACAGGTACGGTGACGTGCTGCTCTTTGCCACGGGTATCCGTGAAACGGAAATCAACGAATTTCACTTCGTTGTCCTTGACCATTTTCAATACATCGGCGGCCGACGTTGACATGCGGATCTCCTAAAAGTTACGAATTGATTAACGATATTTAAGCTGTGGGTCGACCTGGCGCAAACCGCGTGCCGCTGCGGCGCGAGACATGACAATGCCACGGGAACTCGACCGGGGATGATAGCAGATTCCATGCCACAAACTTTGCCCTAATGGACTGAGGTGAAGACAATTGCCGGGGCAAATTTCTGCGTAGAATCAAGCTTTTACTAATCTTGTCAGAGGTGACGCTCGGCGAGCACAATCCCCATATTGGTGCACTACGCGCCAAAAGCACTTTTATGGTGCAATTATTAGAAGGTGCACCGACTTGGATAGCGACGACAGGGCTTGCTGAACAGAGCGTTTTCGTGGACGCTTATCGTTTTGATCAAAGCCCTCAGGGAAATCACTCATGTCCTCCCCAGAACAACTGCTCGCCATTGCCCGCCAGCGCGCCGCGACCGAGTCACTTCCTTATGCCGGTGCGGTCACGCCCCACGAGGCGTATGCCTTGCTGCAAGGTGATCCGGGCGTGAAGATGGTTGATGTCCGAACGCTGGCCGAGCGCGACTGGGTGGGCAGGGTTATTTTGCCCGAGCCGCAACATCTGGCCATTCAGTGGAGTGTGTACCCCGGAGGCGCCCAAAACCCGGAATTCCTGAAGCAGCTGGAACAACAAGCCGACCGGCATGACACGCTATTGTTCTTGTGCCGCTCCGGTGTGCGATCACGCTACGCAGCCAAACTCGCTACCGAAAACGGCTTCGCGCACTGCTTTGATATTCTCGAAGGGTTCGAGGGCGACCGCGACGAGCAGGGCCACCGAAAATCTATCGGTGGCTGGTGCATGCGCGGCCTGCCCTGGGTCGGCGCCTGACAATCGGCTTTCAGCCCGCTCATTCCTCTTCGTCCGGCACCACCGTCAACCTTGCGCGACGCGCGTCGTGCGAAAGAAAATTCGCTGCGATACCAAACCACGCTTCACTGGGAATCAGGCGTTCGGCGATCTGAACCAGCTCTTCTTCTCTGGCCAGCCGTCGATAAAAATTTGAGCAACACAGCTCGAGAGAAGAGCACACCTCTTCAACAAGCACTCTTCCCTGACGCAAGCCCTCTTGGATTCTTTCCCGTAGTGATTTCAGCAGTGAGTGGCCATGTGCGCTGAGCGATTCCATTTCATCCAGCAAGGGATCTGCTTCATGCGTCAGCTTGCGTAATGCGGGTATAAGAAAAATCTGAATTTTTCGTTCGCGATAATATTTTTCAAACTGTGACAAGCGGTTCAGCATGTGCTCGAAGTCGGTTTTGCTTGCCCCCTTGATATTGCGTATTCCATTCATGATGTAATGCTGTATCGACGAAAAAGTCCAGCGAGCTTTCTTGTGCTCTACTTTTAATGCAACGATGGAATAAGTGACAGTCAGCATAGTCGTTCCCGATTAAACTCGATAGCTTCCTACTGCAGGGTTTGTCCCGCATCGGAAAGTGATTGGATAGATAGTGCGGAGAATTCCGCAAAGACTTGCCTAGTATAGAAACGACAAGAGTGTGTGCCGTTGACCCAGCACAAAGGCTTATCAGGCGATACGGGTTTGCGCAGAGCCACTCTGACTCTGCGCTTTACATCCGAGACCTACGGGGTGGATACGACGGGGATCAGGCAACCCTGACCGCGTGTTCACGGGTGGAATGGAAGGTGACGCCAGGCCAGCGCTCTTGAGTCAGTTTGAGATTGACACCCGAACTCGCCAGATAAGCCAGATTACCGGCAGCGTCATGGGCGAGGTTGGCGCCTGCCGAGGATTTTTCAAAATCGGCAAGCATGCGTTTGTCGTCGCAGGAGACCCAACGCGCACTGCTGATACTGGTGCCCTCGAACACCGCGTCGACGCCATACTCATTCATCAAACGGCTGGCAACGACTTCGAACTGCAGCACACCCACCGCACCGAGCACCAGATCGCCCCCACTGACCGGTTTGAAGACCTGAACCGCACCCTCTTCACCCAACTGTTGCAGGCCTTTGTGGAGTTGCTTGATCTTCAGAGGATTACGAATGCGCACGGAACGGAAAAAATCCGGCGCAAAATACGGAATACCCGTGAACTGCAAAAATTCACCCTCGGAGAAGCTGTCACCGATCTGCATGTTGCCGTGATTGGGCAGGCCGATGATGTCACCGGCATAAGCCTCCTCGACCTGCTCGCGCGAGGACGCCATGAAAGTCACCACCGAAGAGACTTTGATATCGCGCTCCAGTCGCAGATGACGCACTTTCATACCGCGCTCGAAGCGTCCTGAACACACCCGCAGAAAGGCAATACGGTCGCGGTGGGCGGGGTCCATGTTCGCTTGTATCTTGAATACAAAACCGGAGAATGGTGTCTCATCGGGCGCAACACTGCGCACGGTCGCGTCACGCTCGCGCGGTGGCTGAGCCCAATCCAGCAAGGCGTTCAGAATTTCGCGCACGCCAAAATTATTGATTGCAGAGCCGAAAAATACCGGGGTCTGCCGTCCTGCCAGAAATGCCTCAAGGTCGAATGGATGCGAAGCACCATGTACCAGTTCGACTTCCATCTTGAGCTGCTCAATCTCCAGCGGGAACATCTCTGCCAGACGCGGATTATCGATACCCTTGATGATTTCGAATTCCTGATCAGCGCGCTCGCTGCCGGCTGCAAACAGCATGATCTCGTCGCGCATCAGATGGTAGACACCCCGGAATGACTTGCCCATGCCAATAGGCCAGGTCACCGGCGCGCACTGTATCTCCAGCACTGACTCGAGCTCATCCAGCAACTCCAGCGGATCGCGTGTTTCACGATCCATCTTGTTCATGAAGGTGATGATTGGGGTGTTTCGCATGCGGCAGACATTCAACAGCTTGATCGTCTGCGCTTCCACACCCTTCGCAGCGTCAATGACCATCAGCGCAGAGTCGACTGCAGTCAGTACGCGATAGGTGTCCTCCGAAAAATCCTGGTGACCCGGTGTATCCAGAAGATTGACTACGTGGTCGCGGTATTCGAACTGCATCACCGAGCTGGCAACCGAGATGCCGCGCTGCTTTTCGATTTCCATCCAGTCGGAGGTCGCGTGACGTCCGCTCTTGCGTGCCTTGACCGTACCGGCCAGCTGAATCGCGCCTGAAAAGAGCAGCAATTTTTCAGTGAGCGTGGTCTTGCCGGCGTCGGGGTGGGAAATGATGCCAAAGGTGCGGCGACGCGCAACCTCACGGGCAATCTGTTCGCGTGACAGGCTTTGCGATGGCGCAGTGATTTCCTGCCCGGTCATCGGGGTTTCGGTGTTGCTAGACATATCGGGGATGGCATCTGACGGCTGTGAACCCATAAGTTTAACCGCAAAGCAAATTTGCCAGACAGGTCGTCGTCCTCCGTTGGCTTGATCGGACCTCGAGGCACGGTGACCTGGCTGAACTCCGCCCGCTTCTGACATCTAAATTGACATGAAAATCTTTGCGATAGATGAAACCCTGCCTGTGGAAAGTTCCGCAGAGCGCATTTATTCGGATGGGATACCCGCATTTGCCGAACACAGTCTCGACCGGCTGTACGGCAGCTTGTACGCCTCCATGCCTCAGCTCCGGTGCAGCAGACCCGCTCAAGTAAACACCTATGCCGCCTGGAGGGGTGACGAACTGTCGGCACTATTGCTCTATTGCGAGGAAGGCACACAGATTCGGGTCATGAATGAAGGCATGCATGTACCTCCTGAGGAACTGGACCGCTTTGCTGCAACGCTTTTTGCAAGACATACGAAGACTTCGGTGATCAGTTTGCACGCACTATCAGTCAGCAAAAAACGGCTGCAGCATCCTTCCATTGGCATGGCTGTTACCGAAGACATCGTGATTGATTTGCCCGACACTGAGCAAGCCTATCTGGCGCAACTGGGCAAATCGAGTCGCAAATCGCTGCGGCAGAATTTGTCACGTGCACAGCACGAACTCCCTGGCTTTCGTCATTCGGTGATGGCCGGCGATACCATCAGCGACAGTCTGGTGGATCAGATTATCGGCTTCAATCATGCGCGCATGGCAAGCAAAAAACGGTCTTCGGCAATCGATACCGGAGCACGCGCGCATTTGATCACCTTATTGCGTGCTCGTGGCTGGGTGGGCATTGTCCGTACCGATGAGCGCATTTGCGCCGGTACGCTGGGTTGTCGCTTTGGTGATGATGTGTATTCGCTGGTGAATGCGCATGATCCGCTGTATGACGATTACAGCATGGGTAACCTCAGCCGCCATCTGCTGATCAATGCATCGATACGCGCAGGCGTACGCCGTTTTCATTTGCTCGGCGGGCAGTTTTCAACCAAACGCCATGCGCTGGCGTACCGGCAGACGCTCTGCGAGGTCCGACTGTATCGGTCCCGGCTCGGCATGCTGCGAGATGCTCTCAGTCTTTTGAGGATGAGCCGGGACGCTGCGGTTTATCGTCTGCGCACGCGGCTGGAGGATATCCGCATGCAGTCCCAGCGCGGGCCGATGGCGAGTCTCGTTCTACGTCTGCAAAAAGTGCTCAGTACGATAAGCAGCAGTTTACGCAGGCAGTCACCACCCGGTTGAGATGAGAGTTCAGCGAGGTTCGGACGCAACCAGCAAGCTGCAACGCAGCTTTTCTACCAGCAGCGTATCGGTACTGCCGCGCCACCAGCGCAGTGCCAGTGGTTTTTGACGAGAATGACCGACGATCACGAGGTCAACCTGCAACTGATGCGCGAGCTCTTCAATCACGGTGACAGGCTCACCCACTTCAAGATGACGCTGGACCGTCAAACCACCCGCCGTGAGCATCGTTGCACCGGTTTCGAGCTCTTTCTCCATTTTTTCGCGTTCCGCTACCAACCCCTCTTCGACGCTGAGCACGGCGGCCGCGGCAAATTCGCCGACCAGAAGATAAGGCGGCGGGCTGACCACCACCAGCAAATGCACCAGCGCAGACGGCGAAGGCGAGAGGCGCAGACATTCCTGCAAAGCCAGCTGGCTCTCGGGGCTGCCGTTGTAAGCGACCAGAATATTCTGATACATGAGATCTCCCGCAGTGATGGTGGATATCGGTCAGCGATGAAGCGGCCCTGACCCGATGGGTGTCCGGTTGGCACAGCGCCACGCTTTTGTAAGGAAGCTCCGGTTAAATAAAACCGTGCATTTTTGTAGCTTAGACAATGGCAGCAACTCCTTGATTTGTCAGAGTCCCGCGTCGCACAGCTACGCTGGCTCGCCACAAAATGTGGGGGTTATTGATCGTTTCCCTAAGCTACACCAAGTAAACCCGCCGGGCAATTCGGTGTTTGCCGGGGAATTTGTGCACAGTTTCAGTGGACAGCTTTGTGGATAAGTCTATTGATTGTTGCTCAAATGATTGATTTATATTGATTTTCTTCAGTTGATCGAGATCAGGTCAATCGGTGGATATCGAAAGAAACCGGCGAAAAAAAACCCGACGAGACCAAGGGTCTGTCGGGTTAAATCCATCCTTATTGGAAGGCTGGAGGAGACGGTTTGAACTATAGCAATCGTCTTCCTGTTGGTCTGCTTTCGATTGGTGATGCCAGATATACGCTCTGGTGATGACTTGCAAAAAATAGAACGCTAAAAAATATAAATGAGATAGTGCACGTCATAACGACCCGCAAAAAACAAGCCCGCCAGGCAACTTGCATGGCGGGCTTCGGTCTCCCCTCGCTCTTCCGGCGATAGATTTTTTGGCTACAGCGAGCGGATTGTGCCGGGGAATCCGGCCAGCGTCATCTTGCACTGCACCAAGGAGCGCATGAGCCAAATTTTGTTGGCCAGCGCGCTCCTCTGGCCTGACCCGATGTGGCGTGTTTAATAGGTTTCTACGTGAAAACGGCCCTCAGCCACCATATTCGGATGCAGGAAAGTCCAGTCAAACCCGGCAGCGTCGCAAATTTCACGCAAGGCCGCCATCACACCCGCCTCCATGCCGCGCAGGCCGCAGATGTAGATGTAAGTATCCGAGCGCAGTAACTGAGCAACGGCTTTGCTTTGCTCGCGCAGCTTGTCCTGGACATAGGTACGTGGCTCGCCATCAACACGGGAGAATGCGAGATGACTGGTGATCAAAGTCTCGGGTAGTTTGCGCAGCGGTCCGAAATACGGCAGCTCTTCCGGCGCTCTTGCGCCGAAGAACAGCATCAGCTTGCCGGGGACAGGATGACCCTGCGCCGCAAGGCGCCGCCGATACTCGGTCATCGCGCGCATCGGTGCGGCGCCGGTACCAGTGCAAATCATCAGCAAATTGGAACCTGCGTGATTCGGCATCAGGAAACTGCTGCCGTAGGGCCCGGTCACCAGCACCTTGTCACCTTTGTTCAGGTCGCACAGGTAATTGGACGCGACACCTTTCACGGCTTGCCCGTCGTGGTCCGTGATGACACGCTTGACCGTGAGCGCGAGATTGTTGTGCCCCTGCCGCTCGCCATCACGCGCGCTGGCCACCGAATACAGGCGCATGTAGTGCGGTTTACCCGACGCATCCACACCCGGCGGGATGATGCCGATCGATTGCCCTTCGAGCACAGGAAATACCTGGTTACCGAAATCCAGCACAATGTGACGAATATCACTGTCCGTTGCAGCGTCTGTCAGACGGAAGTTGCCCGTCACCGTCGCCGTCAGCGGATTTTTTATGTCGTGCAAATGCAAATGAGGCTCGGCAGCTGAGCGTGGCGCAATCCCGGATGAAACGGATTGGGCTGCATTGCGCTGAACTGAATCATCCGGAGATTCGGGGAAAGCCAAATCCGCATCGATTTCCTGCTGAGGTGGTAACTCATCCCAGCTCAACTGATCTTCAATGCTGTAAGCCGCCGCTTTCGGCAAGGTACGCCAGTGGTCTATCGAGCCTGTGGGGCAAGGCGGCACGCAGGCGTTGCAGCCATTACAGATGTTCGGATCGACCACGTAGTTGCGATCATCATGGGTGATCGCATCAATCGGACAGGTTTCCTCACAGGTATTGCAGCGTATGCAAACCTCGGGATCGATCAGGTGCTGACGAATCAGCACCTCGGATTCAGACGCACCCATCGGATTCAGTTGAAACGAACATAGTCAAAATCCACCGGCTGGCGGTTGATGCCAATGGGCGGTGGTGCAATCCAGTTAGCCATCTTGCCCGGTTCGATCACACGCCCCATCAGCGAGGCTACGTAAGCACGATCCTCTTCGGTAGGCAACCACTCACGCACGTTGGATTGCCATTCGGCTTCGGAAATCACTTGACCCTCTGGCGACACGCGCAGACCAGCGAAGCTGCCGATATGGCGATTGAAGGCCTTGTGCGGTGCCTGCAGACGGAAAGATAAGCCAGCTTTTTCCATCACCTTGTTCCAGCGGTTGATACCTGCAACCGAATCCTTGATGTAATCATCACGCAGGACTTCATTGAGCGAGTTGAGCATCGGTACTTCGCGCTCGACCAGCTTGCCGTTTTGTACTTCAAGGATGCGGTAGTGATCGCCCTTGAGGACATGATCATCCGTGCGCTTAGTCTCTTCGTATCGGCCTTTCAGGCCTGAGCTATAAAAAGTCGCTGCGTTCGATGACTGGTCGGCACCAAACAGATCGATGGTCACGCTGAAATGGAAATTCAGATAGCGCTGTATCGTCGGCAGATCAATCACCCCATGACGACGCACCTGCTCAGGATCTTCGATACCGTGCTGCTTCATGATCTCGCAGGTACGCTGAATCGTGCGCGACACGCCGGACTCGCCGACAAACATGTGATGCGCCTCTTCAGTCAGCATGAAACGGCAGGTGCGCGAGAGTGGGTCGAAGCCCGACTCGGCCAGTGCACACAACTGAAACTTGCCGTCGCGATCGGTAAAGTAGGTGAACATATAAAACGCCAGCCAGTCAGGCGTTTCTTCATTGAAGGCTTCGAGAATGCGCGGATTGTCCTGATCACCTGAATTGCGATGCAAGAGTGCCTCGGCTTCTTCGCGGCCATCGCGACCGAAATATTTATGCAGCAGGTACACCATCGCCCACAGATGACGACCTTCTTCCACGTTGATCTGAAAGAGATTGCGCAAGTCATATTGCGATGGCGCAGTCAGTCCCAGATGACGCTGCTGCTCAACGGATGCCGGCTCGGTGTCACCCTGCGTGACGATGATGCGCCGCAGATTCGCACGATGCTCGCCGGGCACATCCTGCCAGGCTGCTTCACCCTTGTGTTCTCCAAAATGTACCTTGCGATCCGCATCCTGCGCCGCAAGGAAAATACCCCAGCGATAATCCGGCATCTTCACATGACCAAACTGCGCCCAGCCCTCAGGCGTGGTGTTGATTGCGGTGCGCAGATATACATCGAAGCCATGCGAGCCATCCGGGCCCATGTCATTCCACCACTGCAGATAATTCGGCTGCCAGTGCTCAAGCGCACGCTGCAGTGCCCGGTCTTCTGACAGATTGACGTTGTTGGGGATTTTTTCGCTGTAGTCAATGGCGCTCACGTGGCTTCCTCGCTATTTAAAGTTGTTTGCTGTGTTCGTTGTTGTTGATGACTTCACACTCGTCTGACTTACCGCCGCTAGACACGGTCAAAATCAAACTTCGCTTTGGTGCCGCTGCCATACACTTTGAGCGCACCCAGCTCACCGACCGCATTCGGGCGGTTGAAAATCCAGTTCTGCCACGCGGACAAGCGACCGAACACGCGTGTGGCCATATTTTCTTTGCCATTGAAGCGCAGATTCGCCTCCATGCCAGTGAGCGCATCGGGCGACATGCTCGCACGCTCTTCAAGCGCCATGCGTATCTCATCAGCCCAGTCGATATCATCGGGGTTCGAAGTAATCAGCCCCAGCTGCATTGCCGTATCGGCATCAAGTGAATTACCGATCTGTGCGCGGACCGCCGAGAGAGACGCCTCGTCATCATAGAAACGACGTGACAGACGCGACTGCCCGGTAATCATGGGCAGCAAGCCGAAATTCATCTCTGAGAGCGCAAGCTTAGGCGCTGCATTCGGGGTATCGGGTAGCGCGAGCATGTAGCTGCGGTCCGCAGCAAATGCCAGCTCGGCCAGGGTGCCTGCAAAGCACGAACCTTCATCAATCAGCGCAAACAGGCTGCGCGAAGAGACATCAATGCGCGCGAAAGTACGACGCAGCAAACCGATGATTTCGCGTACCAGCCAGTGGGACTGATGCTGAACCAGCACCGCATCGCAGGCCAGTACTTTCAATGCATCGCCCTCGGTCTTCAGCAGCCAGGTACCGATATCAATCACGTTGGTGCGCAGGTGCAATAGAGCATCGTCGAGTTCGCGCGCCATTTGCAATGGCCACCAGTGCACACCAGCGGCTTCGATGCCGGCGATATCGGATGGCTGATCAGCCGCAGGTGCTTTGACGGTCAGCGTTGCGGTGCGTGCCTGACGATCGATGTGGACTGATACGAATCCGTATTCAACGCCACCGTCGGAGAATGTGCGTGACAGCGGCGTCAGCCTTACGCCTTTGCCATGGGCAGGACGGTCACTGCGCTCAGCGAGCTTCAGCGCATGCGCGCGTACGGTATCGGCAAACACGGCCGGCTTGGCAACCTCGTCGACCAGTTTCCAGTCTTTTGCTTTCTGGCCTCGCACGCCCTCGGACGTGGTGCAGAAGATATCCGCGTGGTCATGGCGCACCTTGCGCTTGTCAGTCAGCCGGGTCAGTCCACCCGTACCGGGCAGCACTCCGAGCAGCGGTACTTCGGGGAGGCTTACGGCAGAAGAACGGTCATCCACCAGAATGATCTCGTCACAAGCGGCAGCCAGCTCATAGCCGCCGCCGGCACAGGCACCATTCACGGCGGCCAGGAACTTCAGTCCGTCATGACGACTGGAGTCTTCCAGACCATTGCGGGTCTCATTGGTGAATTTGCAGAAATTAACCTTCCACGCATGCGAGGACTTGCCGAGCATGAAGATGTTCGCACCCGAGCAGAAGATACGGTCTCGACCACCGGTGATCACGACAGTGCGTACTTCCGGGTGTTCGAAACGAATCCGCTGGACGGCGTCGTAGAGCTCGATATCGACGCCCAGATCATAAGAATTGAGCTTGAGCTTGTAACCTTCTCGCAGCCCGCCGTCCTCATCGACTTTCATCGTCAGCGTCGCGATCGGCGCACCCTGCCCGTCGATCTCCAGTGTCCAGTGCCGGTACTGTTCGGGAGACGTCTGATAGTTGACGGTAGATAAGGAGGTCATGGCTGTTTTAGTTGCAATATTGTGCATTTAATGTTTATAAACGCACTATATTGCATTACGAGAGGCACGTCAATGTCGCGGCTTATTTCCTAAATGCGGGAAATGCAGGTCCCGGGCTGATTTGTACGGCGGTGTGGATAAGTGTTGAGGGAATCAACATCAGGCGATCAAAGCGTATGCTGACCAAGTATTGCCCACCGTGCCGATCGACATTTGAACCAACGATGAAAACCAACGTTGGCTTTGGTCGTAAAAAACCGGAATGCTCACCTCCGCGCAGTAGCAACCGGCGATGCCCCGCTTAATTTTCATTAAGCCTGCACACTGGATAGTAAATGTCTTGCCGTCATTAGCTTTAGATCAAATTTGCAGGGATGACACTACGTAAAATTGTGTGGGTGAACGGCATCACCATGACATGAAGCTCACCATCTTTTACAACCAACTTTGATCGAGTAATTCATGAATCCAATCAGCCGCCCTGTTACAAAAACCTTTTCATCTCCCTCAATTCATTGCGCTGACGATACCGCGCTGTCCAGGATGCCTGTTATGAAAGAAAAGGCACCTGCTTACAGAAAATTTCTAAATGACTTGCCTAAACAAGTCACGATTGTTGAAGTGGGTGCAAGAGATGGCTTGCAAAACGAACCGAAAACAGTTTCCAACCAGGTCAAGATCGAATTAATCAATCGCTTTACCCAAGCCGGATTCCAAAAAATTGAAGTGGGATCGTTTGTTTCGCCCGATTGGGTACCACAAATGGCTGGGTCGGCTGAGGTACTGGCAGGAATTACTCACAAAGAAGGCGTGGAGTACTCCGTATTAGTACCCAATATGAAAGGATTTAAAGCCGCAACCACCGGCGAATTTCTGCCGGAAAAAATAGTGATCTTCGGCTCAGCTTCTGAAATTTTTTCTAAAAAAAATATCAATTGCTCGAAGGCAGAATCGATGGAGCGCTTCAGTGAGGTTGCGCGAAAGACCAAGGAATACGGCATGCAGTTGCGCGGCACCGTCAGTTGTGCATTTGGATTTTATGGCGACAACGTGACGGTGGAAGACGTGACCGAAGTGGTGACCAATTTCCGCGAGCTTGACTGTGATGATATTAATATTGCCGACACCATTGGCGTGGCGACACCCAACCATGTGTACGCACTTCTGGAGCACCTCAAGGATGAAGTTCCGGTCAATCAGCTCTCCATGCATTTTCACGATACTTATGGACAAGGAATGGGGAACATCTGCGCCAGCCTTCAAGCGGGCGTAACGACTTTCGATTCTTCAGTCGCTGGCCTTGGCGGCTGCCCCTATGCCAAAGGCGCTACCGGCAATGTAGCGACGGAAGACGTGCTGTATCTCCTGCACGAATTGGGTGTCAAGACAGGTGTTGATTTGAATGCCGTCGCTGATACGGGCCGGTTTATTCTGGATCAGCTGGGCCGAAAATCGGGAAGCCGGGTTGGGGATGCCATCATTGCAAAGCGTGAACAGCCGACAAAACCCGGGCCGGCAAAACTCTACGTAAGCGCTGATTAAATAAAATCAGGCATTTTTGTGGCTTTGCTCTCTTTCGTCACCGCAGTCCTGCTTCTGGCAAGCACGCGGCATGAATGCCAGCTACAGGATTGCGGAATGTATGGGTGACGTTCTCAGGAAGCCAACAGGGTGGAGAGACGATTGAATGCAGCATCGGCCGTCATGTCGCTGGTGTCAAACAAATGATCTGCTTTTGAATAAAACTGCGCCCGGCTTTCGAGAATACGCTTCAAGTCCTCCATCGCTTCCCGATTGCCGGACATCGGACGTCGGTCACCCTGCGCCAGTACACGGCTCATGTGCTCTTCCGGCGACGCTCTGAGCCAGACGGTGTAGCAATGCGAGAGCAGCATATTGAAGGTCGCTGGTTCGGAGACGATACCCCCCGGCGTCGCGATCACGGCCTTTGCATGAACACGGATGACGTCTTCCAGTGCCCGCTGCTCATAGCGCCGGTAGGCCGTTTGCCCATAGAGCGCATGGATCTCGGCGATGCTGCAGCCCGCCAGCTGTTCGATCTGGGCGGACAATTCAACAAAGGGCACGTTCAGATGCTGAGCCAGCATGCGCCCCAGACTGGATTTACCTGCACCGCGCAGTCCCACCAGTGCGATGCGTTGGCGACGAGAGCTTTCGCTGGCCGGGGCTTCAAACAATTCAGCGAGCACCGCGCGAGCACGCGCCAACGCCTCATCACTCCGACCACGCAGGATTTCCCGAATCATTAACCAGTCCGGAGAAGACGCAGTTTCGTCACCGGTCATTTCGGCGAGTGAGCAATTGAGCACCGTGCACAACTGTCGCAGAAACTGAATCGACGCATTGCCCACGCCCGACTCAACATTCGCGACATGTCGCTCCGATACATCCGCCAGCTGGGCAAGTGCCTTGCGCGTGAGCCCACGCCGCGCACGCAACAGCTTGAGTCGCTCTCCCAGTGCGGTCAGAAAGGGATCCTTATCGGAATCGATCGGTGTTCTCGTCATGGGGCTGAAGTAATAAAGGCCTGCATTGGCCTTGGCTTGACGCACGCAAGATATTGCACTTACACTAAAAGCAGATGCATTATAAATTCATTATGACAAACGCAGCAATCCTGTGAACTACCGAAAAGCCAGCAGTAGGTCATAAAACCACCCGTTCATCAAAGACGACACCGGCGCAATCGTTCACACTTCTCCAGACGCCCTTATTAACGACCCTGACCTCATGACGACCTTACTCTCGAATTACCTTGGCGGCCAATGGCAATCGCCCTCTCAGCCAGTCCATACGCTGCTCGATCCTGTCACGGGTGAAACGCTGGCGCACACCGGCGGCGCGGCGGAAGGTCTGCCGCAAGCATTCGAATTTGCACGCAAAGAAGGTGGCCAGGCACTCAAGGCGATGAGCTATGCGCAGCGGGCTGCGATGCTCTCGGAGATGGTCAAGCTGATGCAGTCCAAGCGGGATGATTACTACGCGATCTCGCTGGCCAATTCCGGCACCACGAAAGCCGATTCTGGCATTGATGTCGATGGTGGTCTGTTCACGCTGGGTTACTACGCGAAGCTCGGTGCCGGTCTGGGCGATGCAAAGACGCTCACGGATGGCGCTGCCGCAGTGATGTCGAAAGACCAGTTGTTCCAGTCGCAGCACTTGATGGTGCCGGTTCGTGGTTTGGCGCTCTTCATCAATGCATTCAATTTTCCGAGCTGGGGGTTGTGGGAAAAAGCCGGACCCGCACTGCTGTCCGGTGTGCCCGTGGTGATCAAGCCCGCGACCGTGACCGCGTGGCTCACCCATCGGATGGTGGCTGATGTGATTGAGGCCGGGCTGCTGCCGCCGGGCGCGCTATCGATTGTCTGTGGCAATTCGACCGGACTGCTTGATGCACTCACGCCCTTTGATGTGATGTCGTTTACCGGCTCAGCTGATACCGCGACCAAAATCCGCAGCCATCCGGCCATTGCGCGCGACTCGGTGCGCGTGAACATCGAAGCCGACAGTCTCAATGTGACCATACTGGGTGAAGATGCAGCACCCGGTACCGAAGCATTCAATCTGTATGTCGACAACCTCGTTCGCGACATGACAATCAAGAGCGGTCAGCGTTGCACCGCACCGCGCCGCGCACTGGTACCGAAAGGTTATATGCATGCCGTCGCTGAAGCAGCAGCCGGCAAGCTCGCAGCAATCCGCACAGGTAATCCACGCAATGCCGAAACCGGCATGGGTGCACTGGTCAGCCGCGAGCAGTACGACAGTGTTCAAGAAGGTCTGGCTCAGCTGAAAAACGAATCCAGTACACTGTTTGACGGCAGCGCCCAACCGCTGCTGGATGCCGACGCACGCTCGGCATGCATTGCACCCACGCTGCTGGGTGTACGCGATACAGATGCCGCAACCCGGGTCCATGACCTGGAAGTGTTCGGTCCTGTGTCGTCACTGATGGGATATCGCGATTTTAGTCATGCAATGGATATCGCGCATCGTGGTCTCGGCTCGCTGGTGGCCTCCGTCTACAGCGCCGACTCAGCCTGGATGGCCAGCGCAGCGCAGGAGCTCGCCGGTTCGCACGGCCGCGTGCATCTGGTCAGCCCGGACGTGGCAAAAACACAAACGGGTCATGGCAATGTGATGCCCGCATCCATCCATGGCGGTCCGGGACGCGCAGGTGGTGGTGAAGAACTCGGTGGCTTGCGCGCACTGGCGTTTTATCATCGCAAGAGTGCAATTCAGGGCCCTGCTGAAGTCATCGATATCGCAAAACAAAACAGCACACCCCTGAGCTACTAAATCGTCTGAAAATACGCGAGGTTGCCGCAGAAGTAACCCGTCGTGTGAATGCAACCGCGACAGCCCTATCCTCACAAAACAAGAGGCTGTCGCACTGGGAGACTTGCATGAACCAAGCGCGAACGCCGCTGCCTGTGCGATTCAATTTCGCACGCCACATTCTCAGCCTGAACGCAGGACGCAAACAGCACCTGGCTTATCGCGACGATCATCGCGATCTGAGCTACGGTGAACTGGACGAACGCGTGCGCCGCGTTGCAGCAGGTCTGCGGCGTCAGGGACTGCAGCCGGAGCAGCGCATTTTGCTCGTGATGCAGGACACGATTGATTTGCCCGTTGCATTTCTCGGCGCGCTGTTCGCCGGTGTGGTGCCCGTACCGGTCAACACCCTGCTACCTGCAGACAACTATGCGTACATGCTCACGCACAGCGATGCCAAACTGATCATTGCATCTGCCAGTGCGCTGCCTGCGCTAAAAGATGCCATGGCACAGTCGGGGCAGCAGGTGCCCGTGGTGCTGTCGGGCATAACAAACAATGCAGACGACCCGTCGGCATCCCATAGCGGGCTGCGCTTCGATGACTTGCTCGACGGTGATCCGCTGCCTGATGATGGCCATGCAGATACCCATGCCGATCAGTTTGCGTTCTGGTTGTATTCCAGCGGGTCCACCGGGCAGCCCAAAGGCGCTGTGCACTCTCATGCCAATCTCTACTGGACTGCGGAGTTGTATGGCAAGCCGATACTCGGTTTGCGTGAAAACGATCTCGTCTTTTCTGCAGCCAAACTCTTCTTCGCTTACGGGCTGGGTAACGCACTGACCTTCCCTCTGTCGGCAGGTGCCACCACACTGCTGATGGCTGAACGTGCCACGCCTGAGGGCGTTTTCCAGCGACTGAAAAACCACCGTCCTACGGTATTTTTCGGCGTGCCCACGCTATATGTTGCGATGCTGGCCAGCGATGCCTTCCCCTCACGTGAAGCAATCAATTTGCGCCTCTGTGTGTCAGCCGGCGAATCGCTGCCCGGAGAAGTCGGTGAGAAATTCAGTCAGCTGGCTGGCTGCGATATTCTGGACGGGCTGGGCTCGACCGAGATGCTGCATATTTTTCTGTCCAATCGCAGTGGCGAGGTTCGCTATGGCGCAACGGGCAAACCCGTCCCTGGCTATGTGGTCGAGTTACGCGATGAGCTGGGGCAGGCGGTCGCGCCGGGTGAGATTGGCGATCTCTATATTCAGGGTCCCAGTGCGGCCCATCTGTACTGGAATCAGCGTGAGAAGACTGTCTCGACCTTTCAGGGCGCGTGGGTGAAAAGTGGCGACAAATATCGGATCGATGCTGATGGCTACTATGTTTATGCCGGGCGCAGCGACGACATGCTCAAGGTTAGCGGGCAGTATGTGTCACCTATCGAAGTGGAAAATGCGCTGATGGGTCATGAGGCAGTATTGGAATGTGCCGTCGTCGGCAAACCGGATGGACAAGGGCTGATGAAAACCATCGCCTATGTCGTCTTGCGTGATTCTGCGCGCAAAACAGATCAGATCGAGGCGGAACTGAAGGCCTTCGTGAAGACGTCTCTGGCACCTCACAAGTACCCTCGCGAAATCGTCTTTGTTCACGATTTACCAAAAACCGCGACCGGAAAGATTCAGCGCTTCAGATTGCGAGAGTCTGGCGGGCATGCGGTCTGAGCTGACGCTGGACCTCGGAGATAGGCGCGTCAGCATCGAGTATGCGTGGGTCGGCGAGCCGGCGAACACGATGACGGATATGCCCGTCATGGTCTTCCTGCATGAGGGCCTGGGTTCGGTGGCCATGTGGAAGGATTTTCCTGACACCTTGTGCCGCCAGCTGAATCTCCGTGGGCTGGTTTACTCGCGTCCCGGTTATGGCGGCTCCACGCCGCGCGCTGCTAATGAACACTGGGGCGTGAATTTCATGCATCACCAGGCGACCGAGGTGCTGCCCGCCGTGCTGGCGTCGCTCAACATTCGCCGGCCCTGGCTTTATGGACACAGTGACGGTGGCTCGATCGCATTGCTTCATGCTGCGAACTTTCCCGACGCACTGGCCGGCGCTGTTGTGGTGGCCCCTCACATTTTTGTCGAAGAGCTCAGTGTGATTAGCATACGCAAAGCGCGTGACGCTTATCTTCACCAGGGCTTGCGTGAAAAGCTCGCGCGTTATCACGCCGATGTAGACTCCGCTTTTTTTGGATGGAATGACATCTGGCTCTCTCCTGCATTCAGGACCTGGGACATTACGGCTGAGCTCAGTGCGATACGCTGCCCCCTGCTGGCGATCCAGGGCACACAGGATGAATACGGCACGATGGCGCAAATTCAGGGTATTCAAAGACAATGCCCCGAGACCCGCTTAGTGGCGCTGGAAGACTGCGGCCACTCGCCGCACCGAGACCAGCCAGCGCAGCTAATCAGGGCGATCAAAAATTTTATCCAGGCGACGGCATAAGCGCTGTACGTCCGCGTTGCTTTATATTTCCTTTGTTGATCAAGGATCAACTTTCGTAAAATGCGGTATTCGCATCAGCCACCCGACCCATGAACCCCCATTTTCTGAATAAACGACTCGCCCACCAGCTGGGTTTTGCAGGTCTTTTACCTTTCTTCCTGCTGATGCTGGGCACATGGCTGGCCGACCCCTCCTGGCTCGGCGATTTTCTGCGCGGGCAAAAGGCTTATGCAATGGTCATTTTGTCTTTTTTGGGCGGCATACACTGGGGCGCAGCCATGTTATGCAACGCGCTGTCGCTGAATGACACGAAAAAAGCTTTGTTGTGGAGTGTGACGCCTTCGCTGATTGCTTGGGCCGCAACGCTGTCTGGCGGATTCGGAATGGCCGTATTGATGGCGGGCTTCATCGCCGCGCTTGAGATCGACAAGCGGATGTTTAGCCGCTACGGCATGCCGGAATGGCTGATCCGGCTCAGAGGGAGATTGACGGTTGCCGTGGTCATCCTGCTGGCAGCAACCGTCATCGGGGCAAATCTGCGCGGCGCGTGAATTCGTCGCGCGCAGATTGCAGCGTCAGATCTCTTCTTCAGTTTTTCTTGGCTTGCCGTCGACTTCGCTGATACGCATACGTTTGCGACGATCGCCCATCAGTTCGCGCAGTTCACGAATACTCAAATCCGTGACCTCATGCATGCGAATTAACAGGGAAGCTCCAACCGGCAATGTGCGATGGCGTATTTTGCTGATCACGGGCGGCCGCACTTCCAGCGCACGCGACAAAGCCGCATCGTTTTTCAGATTGAGCTTCTGGATTAACGCATCCAGCAAACGATTCGGATCGTAGCCGTCTTGCGATACCAGAGGATGTTTGTCCATGAAGTCTCTCCTCGCGGGATGATTAAATCTGACAAATTTTGTTTTCTTGCTACTTTTGCCAGCGGGCAATTACCCGAATGCTAATTTATATGTCATCGCAGCAACATTTTCAAGCTTTTGATCGAAAATAGCCCCGTGAATATACATTTTTTTAATACTTAGTTGATTTAAATGCAATGAATTAGTTGGCAGTCAATTAATTATTATTAAAAATCAATGACTTAAATAACTTAATACTAATTAAGCAATTTTTGCTCACTGCCACGCTCCGACACCGTCTGCGGGTCAATCTGCCCCCGGGGGCACGGGGCAAAAAAAAGCACCGGATGCCCCAGTGCTTTCTTTATCGGTTTTTGACTGAATTTACTTACAGGCTGCCCTTGCTTCGGCTAGTAATTGTTTGCCATTAAAACCCTTGGCAGTCACATCTTTGACCCACTCGTCAGCCACACGTGCTGTAGCAGCTTCCCAACGTTTCAGTTCAGCGACAGGCAAGGTATAGAAGTTGTTATTGCGAACCTCTGCCGTTTTGCGACCCGGCGCAGCATCCTCGGTAAACACCTTGCCCACCCAGGCAGAGGGTTCGGGACCGCTGTTGGCATCAATGACCTTCTTCAGTTCAGGCGGCAGACTGTCGTAGCGGGTCTGGTTCATGGCGAAAACAAACACGGTGTTCGATATCTGCGCACTGCCTGCAGGCATCTCGGTGTGGAATTTCGTCACTTCTTCAAACTTCATTGCGGGGACCACTTCCCAGGGAATCATCGCACCATCGATCACGCCCTTGGACAAGGCTTCAGCCGCCTGAGGCAAGGGCATTTGTACCGGCGCTGCGCCCAGCGCCTCTATCATTCTTGAGGCCTGACGATTGGGCGCACGCATTTTCATTCCCTTGAAATCCTCCAGGACTTTCATCGGCTTCTTGGTCGTGTGCACCAGCGAGCCATCGTGGACATGAAACAGAATCGGTTTCACGCCTTTGAATTCAGCGGTCGCATTTTTCGTCGCGTAAGTCCAGAGTCCGCGGCTGGCGCGCTCGGAATCAAAAATCATGAACGGCAGTTCAAACGCCTCGACGACCGGGAAGCGCCCTGCCTGATAGCTGGGCACAGTCCACACAATATCAACGACACCGTCTTTGGCCTGATCAAACAATTGTTGCGGCGTTCCGCTCAACTGCATTTGCGGGTAAATCTGACACTTGAGCTTGCCGCCGGAATCCTTGGCGATTTTGTCGCACCAGGGCACGATGAAATTCCGGTGCGCACTGGAGACGGCGGGCAGGAAGTGGTGCACTTTCAGCGTAATCGTTTGCGCACCAGCCACACCGGCGGCCAGCAAGAGTGCCACTGAAAGGCAGTACCGGGAAAAATTCTTAGTCATTATTTTCATCCTCACAAAGGGCGACACAGGTCTTCTACCTGCCGGGGCCAATTTAACCGCCGAAAGTATGCACCAGATACAGGGAAATTACCGGGAAAAAAACGAGCAAAATAATGCGCAACAGATCCGATATCAGGAAAGGCACCACGCCTTTGAAGGTCTCCATCACCGGTACATCTTTAGCCAGCCGGTTAATGATGTAAATGTTCATGCCCACTGGCGGATGAACCAGACCAATCTCGACCACCATCAGCGCAAGTATGCCAAACCACAAGGATTTATCCGGTACGCTCATGCCCCAGAAATCGAGCCCCATCACGATCGGATAAAAGATCGGGATCGTCAGCAGAATCATGGCCAGTGAATCCATCACGCAGCCCAGGAAGATGTAAATCAGGAGTATCGCGAAAATGACCGACAACGGCGGCAAGCCGCTGTCCTGCACCCAGGCCGCCAGCTCAGCCGGCATTTGCGTCAGCGCCAGTCCGGCATTGAGTAAATCTGCGCCCAGCAGCACCAGGAAAATCATCGCCGTTGCCTGGGCTGTCCCCACCAGACTTTTGATCAGACCCTCGACACGCATACCGCCTGTGACGACCGCCAGAATGCCGCAGGCTGCAGCGCCGATGGATGCCGCTTCTGTCGGGTTGGCCCAGCCACCGTAAATGCCGACAATGACGACCACAAAAACCAGCAGTATCGGCAGCACGCCCAGCAATGAGCGCAGTGCGGTGGCCAGTGGCACGCGTTCGCCCGCAGGCCCCGCTGCCGGATTGAGCGTCACGACGATGCGAATGACGAGCATGTAGCCGACCATCGCAAGAATGCCGGGGATGATCGCGGCCATAAACAGCTTGCCGATGGATTCCTGCGTGAGTACCGCGTAAATCACCAGAGGCACGGAGGGTGGGATCATGATACCGAGTGTGCCGCCTGCGGCCAGCGCACCGGTCGCGAGCGAACCCGAGTAGTTGTAACGACGCAGTTCAGGCAGGGCGACCTGCCCCATCGTCGCAGCAGTCGCCAGTGATGAACCGCAGATCGCACCAAACGATGCACAAGCGCCGACTGCTGCCATCGCCACGCCGCCGCGCATATGACCCACAAAATTATTCACGCAACGAAACAGCGCCTGCGAGAGTCCACCGTTAGTCGCGAACTGACCCATCAGCATGAAGACAGGAATCACTGCAAGGTCGTAATTGGAAAAACGCGCATAAGCGAGGTTCTTCAGCGCGTTGAGCAAGGGCAGCCATGCGTAGTCGAACATGACCACAAAACCCGCAGCGCCGATCACGAACATCGCAATACCGATGTGAAGACGCAGAACCAGCAGGATCATCAGTGCGCCGAACATGATCATGCCGATGCTCATGCCACTCATGCCGCTCATTCCTCATTCTCCGTACTGGTTGCCGACAGATGGTGCGCAGTGTTGTACAGACCGGCAATCGCCAGCAGCAGGAAGCTCGGCACCAGACCCGCCACCACAGCCCATACTGGCCAACCAAGAATCACCGAGGTTTCACCTGCCTCATTGAGCGACATCGCTGCCAGACCCGTGCGCCAGGCAATCAACAGCGCAACAATGGCCAGTACGAGATGAGAGAACGCATCGAGCCGATGACGAATTGTTGCTGACAGATTCGCCGTGAAAAAATCCACGCGTAAATGATGACGCTCCATCTCGCAGTAAGCCAGCATCGCTGCAGCGGCGATGGCTGTTCCCATCTGCATGACCTCGATATCACCGGGAACCGGTATCGCTGCGATTTTGCGACCGATGATCGACACTAGTGACATCGCCACCAGGCCGATAAAAACGATACCGCCGCCAATCGCAAACCAGCGCGTGATCGCATGAAGCCGGCGGCCCCACAGACCTAGCGACTGTATGTATTGCGCTGATGCGTCGTCAAGAACGCCAGGCTCCTGCATAGTGATTCCCTTGTCGCGGGCTTGACCCGTCTCTGATCAATTGAAGTGCGCCATGATAACCGCGATGGGCGTCGATTGGGACACCTCAGCGAGGGGCCGATGAAGCTGGCAATACCCGGGCACTGACTTCGCCAAAACCGACCCGGTAACCCACGCCCTGACACCAGCCGCGCATCGTCACGCGGTCACCATCTTCGAGAAAACTGCGTTGGGTGCTGCCATCGGCCAGTGTCAGCGGCTTCTGACCATTCCAGCTCAACTCCAGCAGGCTGCCATAGGAATCCGGCGTGCTGCCGCTGATCGTCCCTGAGGCCATCAGATCGCCAACGCAGACGTTGCAGCCAGACACGGTGTGGTGCGCGAGCTGCTGCGCCATGCTCCAGTACATCGCGCGATAGTTGGTCCGGCAGATCGTAGTGGGCTGCGTTGCACTCTCAGGCTGCAAATCAACGGCCAGCGCAATGTCGACACTGTGCGCACCGCTCTGCTGCAAATAAGGCAAAGGCGCAGGTTCCTGCACCGGACCCGGTACGCGAAATGGCTCGAGTGCCTCCATGGTCACGACCCAGGGCGAAATCGAGGTCGCAAAAGTCTTTGCATTGAAAGGACCGAGCGGCACATATTCCCATTGCTGGATATCGCGCGCACTCCAGTCATTCAGCAGCACCATGCCGAACATCAGTGACTCGGCTTCACTGACTGAGACCGGGTCACCAAGAGTCGTCTCAGCACCGACGATGAACGCTGTCTCTAGTTCGAAATCCAGTTTCGCACAGGCAGAAAACAAAGGCTGCTCTGCGGCAGGCGGCTTGATCTGCCCCATCGGACGCCGTACATCAACACCGCTGACAATCACTGAGCTGGCGCGACCGTTATAGCCAACCGGCAGGTGCAGCCAGTTGGGCAGCAAGGCATTGGCCGGATCACGGAACATGCTGCCCACATTGGTCGCGTGCTCGCGGGATGAATAGAAATCCGTGTAGCCGCCCACCTTCACCGGCAGATGCATGCGTACTGATGATTGTGGCACCAGTGCCTGCGCACGCAAGGCCTGATCATCACGCAGAACAGGATTGTCATGGCGTAGCAAGACGCTGATCGCTTCGCGCGTTGCGCGCCAGACGGGCCGGCCCAGTGCGATGAAAGCATTCAGCGTGGTGTCGCCAAACACCGGATGCGCTGCGGGCTTGAGCAACCCCTTCGCCTCCAGCACCGACAAATCGAGTATCCAGTCACCAATCGCTACCCCGACGCGCCCTTTCGCCTGTGCCGCTGTGCTGAAAATTCCGAAAGGGAGATTCTGGATCGGGAAGTCGCTCTGCTCGGCGACATCGATAAAGGATTTCAATGACGGGTCATTCGGATGCATGGGTGCCTTAACCGATAAAGTGTTTTTTCAGACCATGCCAGCACTGCAGATAATCTTTTTGCAGCTGAGGCGATTCGATGGCAACGCGTGTCGGATGAATCAGTAAACGCGTCTCGAACATGAAGGCCATCGTTTTGTCGAGTTTCTGCGGCTGCAATGTCGCATTGCTGGCCGCTTCGAAGGTGGTCGCATCGGGACCGTGACCACTCATGCAGTTATGCAGGCTGCCGCCACCGGGCACAAAACCCTCGGCCTTGGCATCGTATGCACCATACACCAGGCCCATGTATTCGCTCATCACATTGCGATGGAACCATGGCGGGCGGAACGTGTGCTCGGCCACCATCCAGCGCGGCGGGAAGATCACGAAATCCATGTTCGCGGTGCCGGGAATACCCGAGGGCGAGGTCAGCACGGTGAAGATCGAGGGATCCGCGTGATCAAAGCTGACCGAATTGATCGCATTGAAATGTGCGAGATGGTATTTATACGGCGCGTAGTTGCCATGCCAGGCAACGACATCCAGTGGCGAGTGGCCGATCTCAGCCGACCAGAGCTTACCGGCGAACTTGGCGAGCAGCTCAAATTGCCCTTCGCGATCCTCGAAGGCCGCAACCGGCGCGAGAAAATCACGCGGATTGGCGAGGCCATTGGCGCCGATCGGCCCCAGATCGGGCAAACGCAACAGCTGTCCATAGTTCTCGCAAATATAGCCGCGCGCACTGTCGTCCGTTAAGTCAACCGCAAAACGCACGCCACGCGGAATGACAGCAATCTCGCCGGGCACGATATCCAGCACGCCGAGTTCGGTACGCAGCGACAAACCGCCCTGCTGCGGCACGATCAGCAGTTCGCCATCTGCATTATAAAAAAAGCGGTCGTGCATCGACCGATTCGCCGCATAGACGTGAATCGCGACACCCGTCTGACTCTCTGCACTGCCGTTGCCAGCGATAGTGATCAGGCCTTCAATGAAATCTGCCGGGGCTGACGGTATCGGAAACGGATTCCAGCGCAATTGGTTCGGCGATGGCGCCACGTCGTTAAAGGGGCCAGACTGCAGTGTCGGATGAAACACTTTGGCAAATGGCTGATGCATGGCCGCCGGACGTATCCGGTACAACCAGCTGCGCTGATTATCCGAACGCGGTGCCGTGAATGCAGTGCCCGACAACTGCTCTGCATAAAGCCCGTGGGCGACTTTTTGCGGCGAATTTTGTCCGAGGGGCAGTGCACCGGGTAGCGCCTCTGTGGAAAATTCGTTACCGAAGCCGGATTGGTAAGTTCTGCTCATGCGTTCTCCTGATCGAAACAGGTACTCAGGCGTCAGCGCGTGCGTGAGCCATCGCATCGCGCAAAATCTGCAGATCACCAATATGATTGGCCAGCAACAGAATCAGTCGGGCGTTCACGGCTTCGCTCTGTGCATCGTCGAGATCACGATGCATATCGATCAGCGCTTCATAAAAATCATCCGGGCTGGCCAGATTAGGGGTCGTAATCAGCTCACTCATGCACTTCCCTTCTGGCAGGTAGCGCGTAACCACGCAGAGGCAATTGCGGCGCGGTCGAACTCACGCCAGCGGGCAGCAATGTGCTGATCGGGCCGCAATAAATAGGTGGTGTCAGGCTTCGCATCAAAGCGGGCAGCGAGCAAGCCATCCACATCAACGAGGGCATGCGCGTTCGGTGGCACGGACGAACCCGCTGGCAGGATTTGCAATACCGTCATCCCCGGCACCTCATCGTCAGACAGACAAGTGTCCGTGAACCTCAGCACAGTAAAACGATCACCCGCCTGCTGCAGAAACCAGCGGCGCTCACCCGCCGCTGTCAACACCGGCGCATCAGCGGCCGGCGCACCTGGCCGCATGGCCCCGGCAAAAATACTCGTGTCGGGTGTGTTGAGCGGCGAATTGGTGTACGTCGATGGCAGCGACAAGCGGCCGCTGTTGACCAGCTTTTGCGCGAACGCGTGATGCTTTGAGAGCGAGAGCACTGCATCGCGAAAAATTCGGCTGACCCGGCTTTTGGGTGTGATGAAATCAGTCGCGCGTGTCGAGTTCAGGATATTTTCATCGGCCGCATATTCCCGCTCGACACTGTAAGTATCCAGCAGCGACACGGGTGCTTCGCCGCGCAGCACCATACCCAGCTTCCAGGCCAGATTATCGGCGTCCTGAACGCCGCTGTTGGCACCACGCGCGCCGAACGGTGACACGCCGTGGGCTGCATCGCCGGCGAAAATAACGCGACCATGACGGAATTTTTCCATCCGCATGCAGGCAAAGGTATAGACGCTCACCCACTCCAGATCAAATGCCACTTCCTCACCCAGCAAGGCTCGCACGCGGGGAATCACACGCTCCGGTTTTTTTTCAAGCTCGGGATCGGCATCCCATCCCAGCTGAAAATCGATGCGCCAGACATCGTCAGCTTCGCGATGCAAGAGAACGGATTGATTCGGATGAAAAGGCGGATCGAACCAGAACCAGCGCTCGGCCGGAAAAGGCGCTTTCATTTTGACGTCAGCAATCAGGAAGCGATCCTGAAACACCCGCCCCTTGCTCTCCAGATCGAGCATGCCGCGCACCGGGCTGCGCGCGCCATCGGCGGCAATCACATAGTCGGCAGTCAGAGCGTAGCTTCCCTCGGGCGTATCGATTGTGACTCTCACTTGCTCGTCCCCGGGCTGCAACTGCGTGACTTTGCTTTTCCAGCGAATATCCAGATTCGGATACGCGCTCGCACACTCGTAGAGATAGCCCTCGAGGTAATACTGCTGCAAATTCACGAAGGCCGGGCGGTGATGTCCGTCTTCCGGCAAGAGATTGAATTGATAGACAGGTTTGTCTTTGAAAAAAACCTTGCCCACATTCCACGACACACCCTTATCAACGACTTTTTCGCCGCAACCCAGGCGATCCAGTATCTCCAGCGTGCGCTTCGCGTAGCACAGCGCACGCGAGCCGCCGGATAAACAATCATCATCATCGAGCAAAATGACGTTCACACCCTGACGCGCGAGATCGATCGCTGTGACCAGTCCGACCGGTCCGGCGCCAACCACCAGTACCGGACAATGTGCCGGTGGTGATTGACTGAAATCCGGCGGACGCTGGTAGGGAAAGCGGAGGGTCTGGTAATTCGTTTGCATAAAACTTGTGCTCTTCAGGATTGCAGAGCATCCCACATCGCCTTGTCCCGTTCTGCGGTCCAGATGCGCGGATGCTTGATGCCGCTGGCTTCATCAACCGCGCGCGTTACATCGAAAGGCAGACAGTGCTCGTAAATGAATACATGACCGAATTTTCCATCCATGTGTTTGCGCACATGCGCCATTGCGCCCTTGAGGTCATGACCTGCCTGCACCGCTTCTTTCGCACTCCGCAATAGCGTCGTGACGAAATCTTTGGTGTAGTCCAGTCCCTCATTCACCTTGGCGGGTGTCGTCAGCGCGGGACCGCGGCCCGGCACCAGTTTTTCAGCGCCCATGCTGCGCAAAACTTCCAGCGTCGCCGGCCATTCTTCGAGCTGCGCATCGCCGGTGTATGCGGCCGCTTCAAACTCCACCAGATCACCCGAAAACAAAACCTTTTGCGAGGGTATCCAGACGATGGTATCGCCTTTGGTATGCCCCATGCCGACGTGCATGATCTTCACCTCGAGCTTGCCCATGAATACCGTCAGTTCGCGCTCAAACACCAGCGTTGGCCAGGTCAGACCAGGGACTGACTCCACACCGGCAAACAGGCGCGGGAAACGTTCGATTTCGGATTTCATGTCTTGCTCACCGCGCTCGACGATCAGTTCATAGGTGCCGCGCGAAGCGATCACCTGCTGTGCACCCTCTTTGAAATAGGCCGATGCACCGAGCACGCGCACCGCATGGTAATGCGTGAGGGTGACGTACTTGATCGGCAAATCGGTGATCTCTCGAATGTGTCCGATCAATGCTTGCGCCATCACCGGCGTGGCGGTGGTGTCGATCACCATCACGGCATCGTCGCCGATGATCACGCCGGAATTCGGATCGCCTTCGGCGGTGTACGCATACGCATTGTCCGAGAGCTTGATGAAACTGGTTTTCTTTTCCTGCAGATCGGCCTGCGATGCGAAGGGTTTGGCGCTCATGGAATCTCCGTGGTGTCGCCGGGCGGTAGCCGGGCGCTCGTCTTGTCTAGGGTTGTGAAGGAGGTTAAGATAGAATTTGTTCCTCGTCAACCAGTTAGATATTAACGAATTATTTTCTTTTAAATAATTCATCTGACCGTTGCAGGCTATTGCGGACTATCGCCGACCATTCCTGACCAAACGGATCACACATGTCCATGGAAAAAAGCCGTCGCGGCATACAGTCGATTGAAACGGGCGGCCGCCTGCTGACGGTACTGGCCGAGCAGGGCGGACCGATGAGCCTGGGCGATCTGGCGAAAAAAGCCGGCATGCCGGCTGCGAAGGCGCACCCTTACCTGGTGAGCTTCGGCAGTTTCGGACTGATTGAGCAGAACCCGCTGACGGGCCGCTATGAACTCGGACCTTTCGCCCTGCAGATGGGCCTGATCAGTCTGCAGCGACTGGACCCGGTCCGTATCGCCATTCCGATGGTGACCGCGCTGACCGCCGAGATCGATCAGACCGTGGGTCTATCGGTACTCGGCAATCAGGGCCCGACCATCATCTACATCAGCGAGTCGAGTTACCCCATTCATGTGAACATGCGCACCGGTACCGTCATGTCGATACAGTCGACCGCGACAGGCCGCGTGTTCGCCGCCTACCTGCCACCGAAACAGGTGGAACGAATGATCGAGCAGGAAAACCGCAATGGCGTCGCGGCTGGTTTTGGCGCACAGGGAATGAAACGCCCCGCGATCGAGGCGCTGCTGTCCGATGTCCGCAAGCGCGGAATGGCGCGGGTGATGGGTGAGCCGATCCCCGGCATCAATGCCATTTGCGCACCGGTGTTTGAACACACCGGCGCGATCCGGCTGGGTATTACGGCCATCGGACCGGCGGGCAGCTTTGACGCGGGCTGGCAGAGCGAGATCGCGCAAAAAGTGCTGGCCTGTGCGCGGGAGGTGTCACGACGTCTCGGTTATGAGGCCTGAGCTTGTTGATCGAAATTCTGATTCATCACCAGCCGCAACGGTAATTGCCCGAATCCGGTAAGATTTCCGCATAATAAATCCGGAGATCCTACCGAATGAAAGCCCTTTTGCTACGCCTGATGTTTGCTGCCACCGTCCTGCCCGCCGGTGCGGCAGAATGGCAGCTCATATCCGAAACGAAGGAACCGGATAAAGTCATTAGCTGGTACGTGGACATGAGCAGTATCGTTCATGAAGATGATTATCTGCGCGCGTTCCTGCGCACGAGCTGGTCCACGCCGCAATATGCACCGGACAACACGGCTTACCAGTCATCCACCTACATCAATTATTTTGACTGCGATACCCGCAGCATCGCCTTTACCGCCAATGTCTACTACCGCTCCGAGGATCCGACCGGCACACCGGTGCATCAGGAACCCGAAAAGCCGCTGAGCGAGCTGCGCTTCCAGCAAGTCAAACCCGGCTCGGCGGGTGATGAGCGCGTAACTTTTGTCTGCAAGTTCCGCTCCAAGAATTTCATGACCCGCAAAGACAGCCCCAGGGCCAGCGGCTGATCGCAGCTGACGAGCACGTTGAATGGGTCGATGGCTTGCGCTGCAAGACCATCGACTTACGACGTTGACTATTCCACCAACATTACCCGGCACTCGTCATCGCGACGGTCAGACCCTTCACCGCTGCGGACGACAATTGCACATCGCCGGACAGCTGACCACCTTCTTCAATAACCAGCCGACCATAACGCACCTTGCCACTGACGCGGCCGCTGGCATGCACGATCAGCTTTTGCCTGACCGTGAGATCACCACTAAATTCACCGCGAATTTCAGCGACATCAAATTCGGCATTGCCAATGAAGGCGCCCCGCTCGGCAATCTGGATCACGCGTGAATTGATCGTTGCCTCGACAGTTCCCTCAACGACCAGCGTATCGCAATCCGTGATTTCCACGCCCTTGAGCTTGATGTTGGGGCCCACTGTGAGTTTGCTGCCCGAAGCGTCGCCGGCAGCACTCTGAGAAGCGACCCCGCTGGTAATGGAGGCAGGCACGACACGCGGTACAGACGCGACCGCCACCGTTGTCATTGACACAGTCGGTTGCGGGTTGGCGGGCGGGACTGGTTTGGCATCGACCGCAGTGTCGCGCCGGCCAAAAAATTTTTCTGACTTCAGCATGGAATCTCCTGGATAAAGGGGTGTGCACAGCAGCACAACGCCGCACACGCACCACTTGGGCTATTGCGACAGGACAAAGTTCCCCAAAGGCAGGAATTCATTCGATAGCGACGGACGAAAAAAAACCGCAGCACAGGCTGCGGTTTTTTTTCAGGACGTTCTGGTATCAGACGCGACGCTTGTACTCGCCGGTACGCGTATCAATTTCAATCTTGTCACCCTGCCCCACAAACAGCGGCACGGACACTTCAAAACCAGTCGCGATTTTCGCGGGCTTGAGTACTTTGCCCGATGTATCGCCTTTGACTGCCGGCTCAGTGTAAGTGATTTCACGCACGACGGTGGTCGGCAGCTCAACGGATATCGCTTTCTCATTGTAGAAAACGACTTCGCAGCTCATGCCATCTTCCAGGTAATGAATCGCATCGCCGAGGTTTTCAGCTTCAACTTCATACTGATTGTATTCACTGTCCATGAACACATACAGCGGATCAGCAAAATAAGAATACGTGGCTTCTTTGCGATCGAGAACCACCATATCGAATTTGTCATCGGAGCGGTAAACCGCTTCCTGACCAGCATCGGTCAGCAGGTTTTTCATTTTCATCTTGACCACAGAAGCATTGCGGCCAGATTTCGAAAATTCGGTTTTAACAACCACCATGGGCTCGCCCGAGACCATGACGACGTTACCAATGCGGATTTCTTGTGCGGTTTTCATAATAAGCAGGCGTAAAAGTTCGGAATACAGAAGCGCGCTGGCAGGGAACTGTTGTCGTTTGAATCAGCGCGCACAGACAGAAACCGGCGGATTTTACCTGATTTTGCGCGCGAACCCGAGCAGACGGGATGCCAGATCCGACTGATTGCCCAGCGCCGCTGCCCACGCCCGCGCGGGGACAGACCAGGCGGGCAAGTCGTTCATCATTGCCTGCCAGTCAGCGGGCAGCACCGCCTCGCCGTTCCAGCGCTGCCAGTAATGCCGGATTCGCTCTGCCAGATCACCGTCAAATTGCCCGGCATATCGGCTGAAGAAAGCCTCGCGCTTGATGTGATGTGTACCCTCGGCCTGCTCATACAACTGCCAGATGAAAGGCCGGCCCGCCCACTGCGCACGCACCGCACTGTCCTCGCCACGCACAAAATTCAGGTCGCCACTCCAAAGTAATCGATCATAGTCGTCCGGCTCCAGAAACGGCAAAGCCTGGGTTCGCAGTGCGCCCTGCTGCAAGCCGTGCGCCTCCTGATGCGCCCCCGGAAAAACACACAGCACAGGCGGCCCGTTACGCAATGCATTCAGCAGCTCCGGCAGAGGTGCGGATGGATAACAGAATACCGAGATCAGTTTTTCCCCCGGTTTGAGGGCGATGCCGGCTCGCGCCAGAAAAGCCGCTCTGGCCGTCGCGTCGAACGCCTCACGCTCGGCCAGCAAATCGGGCTCCCTGATTAAACCGCCGGACTTTGGCCCAAATCCCGGAAAGAAAAAATAGCGTGTCAGCGGCAGCGAGGGATGCGGCGATGGCAGGCCATGGTGATCATCCACCCACGCCTCGGCCGACAGATATTCGAGGTTGATCCAGACCGGTACCGGCCTGGTGTGCGCTATTTGCGCCATGCGCGCCATTGCGATCTGGTGTGCCTCCGGCATCCGACAACCAAACGCTTCAATGATGAGATCCGCAGGCTGATGCGCGACTATGCTTTCATCCCACGCATGCACATTGAAACCATCAAGCGTCTGTACCGCTTGCTGGCTTTGTACTCCGGGGCGCAGGGCTGCCAGCCGCGCAAGGTCATCAATCCACAAAGTCACCACCAAGCCGCTGCGCGCAAGCGATCGTGCGAGGCGCCAGCAGACGCCCGCGTCACCATAGTTGTCGATCACCTGACAATAGATATCGACGGTATTAAATTCACGCATAGAGGCCGGTGCCGGGAATAATTTCAATTTGCAGCAGCCGGAAGACTACGCACCGCAGGCCGGAATTGCAATCGATCCGGCACGCCTGCTCGTGGCATCGCTCGGTGGCCGGGCGCGCTTGCGCAGCATTTTTCCGAACGTGGCAAACTGCAGCAGCATCCTGCAAAGGATCAGAGACAAATAACAACCTGAGGAAGCGCTGGATAAATAAAACCTCGCAGTGTTGTGGCGAAAGAAATCATGCTAAGCCCTTGATTTTCCAGCACTCTGCGTCGCACAGCTACGCTGGTTCGCCACAAAATGTCGAGTTATTCAGCGTTTCCCTAATAACAAGGACTCCCGATGAAAACCCTACTGCTACCCGCCATCCTCGGAACACTGCTGACCGTGAATGTGCAGGCCAAAGATCGTGCCGACCAATGCGGCGGCTACACCAGCGTTGATACCGGCGAACAAACCGTCGACATGGGCAATAACACCCGCTTCATGCATTTTCGCTCCAGCACACAAATGAGCGCCGCTGACGGTTCCAAATTCAATCAGCTTTCCGGCCAGTGTACGGGCGGCGCCGTCATTTATCCGGATGGTACCGTCGAAGCTGAGGGCTTATGCGCGGTCGAGGACGTGGCAGGTGATGTTCTGGCCTATGGTTTTACCCAGGGACGTGGCGCACGCGAAGGCAAGTACACGCGCAGGGGCGGCACCGGAAAGTTTGCGAATTCACGTGAGACCGGCTGGTTTCAGGCAGTGAGTCTCAACGGGGAAGTCACCACAGGTAACTGGGGTGGCAAAGGTGCTTGTAAATAAGTGAATACGCTGACGGTCGTCTCGCTCGACCGTCAGTCCCACTCGAGCTTCGGATACAACACAGTCGCATTGCGACGGTTGGTGTTATCAAACAGCTGCCACTGACTGCGCTCGGAGCGCGCGGCAGCAGCTATTGCATCCTGCATCGGTAATCCGTCCGCGATGGCCTGTCGCAAGTCCTTCATCAGCGTCTGCAGATAACGGCGCTGCTTCCCGAGCAAGGCGTTCTTGTCCGTCACCACGGGACCATGCCCCGGAATCGCACGCGCTGCCGGTGTCTCTGACAGCGCATCGATCACCTTGAGCCAGCCCGGCACATCGCCATCAATTGACGGCGTGCGGTCCACAAACAGCAGATCACCCAGCCACCAGCTGGCCGTGCGCTCGTCCATCACCGTCAAATCATGGTCCGTATGCGCGATAGTCCAAGCCCTGAGCAGTAAGCGACGATTGCCCAGATCGATCACGCGCTCGTTCGCTATCGTTTGTGTCGGCAAGACTACACGACTACCCTCGGCAGCGTCTCCCAGCATGGTTTTGAGATTGGCCTCGTAAGTTTCGGCACGCAGCCGCATCGCACGCGGCAGCTGTGCATGACCAATGAATTCCGGGCTATCCGGTTCAAAGGCTGCATTGCCGAAAATATGGTCGGAATGCACATGGGTATTGATCACATAGCGTATGGGCTTGTCAGTCCGGGCGCGTATCGCTTCACGCAATGCCAGCCCCACGCGATAACTGCCCCCGCTGTCAATCACGGCCACTGCAGCGTCGCCGATGACGAAACCAATATTGGCGATATCGCCGTGGTAGTGATCGCCGAATTCTTCATGCACGCCCTGATGGACGAACACACCCGGCGCAATTTCGTCTACCGGTAACGGCGCTGCTGCGGCTGACCCTTGTTGCAGAAAAAAACACAGAAGCAGCAGTGAATTAAGCCAGCGCATCTCAGGGCGCCGCTGCGATTTGTCGCAGTGCCTGCTCGAAGACCTCGGGAGGCTGTCCACCCTGCACGAGGTGACGATCATTAATGATCACGGCTGGTACCGAATGAATGCCCTGCGACAGGTAGAACTGCTGCTGTTGGCGGACTTCATCACGCCAGCTATCGGCATCAAGAATCGCCGCTGCCTCATTCACATCGAGCCCAGCTTTCGCTGCCACTGCCAGCAGCACCTCGCGACTGGAGGGGTTGAGTCCTTCGCTAAAGTAAGCCGACAAGAGCAGCCATTTCAAACGGCGCTGTGCGTCGGTGTCGTCCTGCTCGCCGGCCCAGTGAAGCAATCTGTGTGCATCAAACGTGTTCCAGGTGCGTTGACGTCCTTCGAGGTTGAAATCAAAACCAACTGCAGCACCGCGCTCGCGAATATGCTCGTGGTTCTGAGCGACCTGCTCTGCGGTGATGCGGTATTTGCGCATCAGATGCTCGACGATGTCCTCCCCTTCGGGCGGCATATCAGGATTAAGTTCAAAGGGCTGAAAATGCAGCGACACACTGACGTCATCGCCAAGACGCGCTATCGCCTTCTCGAGCGAGGCCAATCCGACCGCGCACCAGGGGCAGGCGATATCGGAGACGAAATCAATTTTTAACGGTGTCATCGGCATCTATCAGCAGAAGGAGATTCGGGGGCGTTCGTGGCAGTACAGCTTTTGTTGATGCTAGCACGTCATTCGAGCCGGCCCCGCCGTTGCCTGGCCCGGCCAAGGCCGCCTATCATACGGAGATCAGAAAGATAACCTGCTACACCCACCCGACACGACGATCCGATGAAACGCCTCACCCCGATACTGATACTGTCCGCCGCAATCCCCCTGTTTGCGATGGCCGCCGATCCTGCGCCTCCTCAGGCTGACCCCGAACCCAGACTGAAGCGCTCGCCTCCGTCAGTAACGCACGCCGCCCCTGAGGGCAGGGTTTTGCTCGGGCCCGAGGATTTCCTGCTGCCAGCGCCGACCGACTCGCCGCGCGCTGTCACTGAACCCGCATCCTCTGAACCCGTCACCGGCACCCGCCAGCGAAGCGTACCTTCCGCGCTCGAGGGTTTTTGAACGAAGTTTTAGAGTGATGGCGCCTCAAAATATCTGACATGCCCACATGGGCAGTTGCCGGGCTGCGATGCGGCTGTTAGTCTGCACGTAGACTCACCGCAAAGTCGTTTTCATAAATGAAATCTTCGTCACATCGCAAAGCCCTTCAAAGCATAGGTTCCGTGCTTGGCGCCGCCACACGCCTGGAGGGTACGCTTCGTGTCGACGAAAGCGTGCGCATCGACGGCAAGCTCGAGGGCAATCTAGAGCAGTCTGATGGCAATTCACGCTGGATCATCATTGGCCCCGGCGGCCAGATTCACGGCGACATTCGCGCGCAGAACATCTCGATCGCCGGTAAAGTCATCGGTAACATCATTGCCAGCGAAAGCATCGAACTGATTGACGGCTCCGAGGTACGCGGCAATATCACCCACAAATCGATAACCGTCGAGCCCGGCGCCAGCGTGCACGGACAGCTGATCGCCCGTGAAGAGGCCGACAGCCAGGCGGCCGACCTGCAAGTGATCGCAGCGGCGCGCAGTAACAACTGACCCATACTCTCCGCTTCCCTTCCCCGTCTGATGCCTCTGCACGTACAAACCACGATCTTCATGATTTGCATGGCCTATCTGGTCCTGCATGGCGCGATCTGGTTTGCACTCTCCGAGCAACGTAATGAGCAGGTCCGGCTCTGGTGTGTATCGGGAATCATCAGTGGCGTATCGGTGGTTTTGCTGTCGTTGCGCGAAACGGTCGGCGAATTTACTTTTGTCTATGTTGCGCAGTTTCTGATGTTGATCGGGAACATGGGGCGCACGATCGCGTTACGGCTTTATTTGCCGCTGCCGATACGCCCGGCGGTAGTCTTTCATGCCATTGCCGGGCTGGTTTATTACGTTTGGCTTATTGCTGCTTACGAAGCGGGAACCAGCACGATGGCGCTGTCGGTGATGTTCTTCGGGTTTTATGCCATCGTGTGCGTCGACTATTTCCTGGTCGGCTTGTTCCTCAACCGGCAGTCACAAACGCTGGGGCCACGTGTGCTGGCACTGGGTGGGCTCGTACTGTCAGGCTCGCTGGCATTTAAGACCCTGGCCACCGTCATGGGCTTTGGTGCGGCCGGTATCTACGAACCAGGCATAGACCAGTACGTGATGATCGCCGGTCAGTTCATCGCAATCTCGCTGGTCAATATCGGCTTTCTTCGCATTTTTCTGGATCGTCGTCAGCAAAAAAATCTGACTACTGAGCGCAATCTGGTCGCTGCCGAAGAGCACGCAACACTGCTCACTCAACACAAAGCAGAACTGCAGGGTCTGCTGACCGAACGCGAAGAAATCATTCGACAGCTCACACTGTCGAATAAAACAGTCGGCATGGGCGCGCTGGTCGCGAGCCTGGCGCATGAATTGAATCAGCCCTTATGCGCAATCAGGCTCAACGCGCAGCTGGTGGAACGCAAGCTCAATGCCAGCGATACCGATGTCGAGGGTGCGCGAAAATTCCTCGACTCGGTCATCAACGACAATCGCCGTGCAGCTAACATCATCAGTCGGCTGCGCTCCATGTTCGACCACCAGGACAGAGGGGAGCAGCAACTCGACATGCATACGCTGCTGCGCGATACCCTGGCGCTGGTACAGATGCGGGCTCAGGCGGAAGGCGTCCGGATCATCCAGGAGCTCTCGGATCAGCCTGCGGTGCTCGACGGCGACTCGGCCCCATTGCAACAGGTCCTTCTGAACCTTCTCAACAATGCGATGGATGCGCTGGCCGCGGTAGCCCGGGAGCAAAAGACCATTGTCATCACGACCACGCTGAAGAACGGGCAGCTGATCCTGCATGTGGATGACAATGGCTGCGGCATACCGGAGGCAAAGCAGAATTCCGTCTTCGAATTATTCAAAACAAGCAAGGCTGAGGGCATGGGCGTTGGACTCTGGTTGTCCAAAACCGTCATTCAGAGCCACCGTGGCGACATCCGGTTCACCACCCGGCCCGGTGAGGGAACCCGGTTCGAAGTTGTCCTGCCAGCGCGTTGAAAAACTCCCTGCCCGATCAGCGGAAAGGGGGCGCAAGGCAGGTTTATAATGAACCCCATTCTACTAACCGGCGTGACCATCCGCCCCGTCAATGCGCGTTCTGCTTCCCACTTTGAGACCTGGCACCACCATAGGCATCATTGCTCTGATCGCCGGTGCCCTCGTCGCCGCATCGTCGCATGCAGCGACCTATACTTGCGTGACGACCGCCATGCGGGGAAACAAATGGATTTGCCAGGACAATGCGGCGCTTTGTACATTCAGCTTTATCGTGAATGTGCGGGAAAAGACGATGGTGCGCCGGGGCGATGAACGTAATCCCAAACTGGCCGTGGTCGTTGACAAGTGGGATGACAAAAAGATCGTGGCGCACGAAGACCAGATTCGCCTGGATAGCCGTTTCATCGAGCAGTACTTTTACAAGATCGAGCTCGATACCGGGAATTTCGTAATGGCCAATGAATACCGAACCAACAGCGGCCGATATCTGACCCAGGCTGATATCAATGCCACCGACCAGAAACGCTTTTCTTATTATCGTCCGCGGCTTTTCTCGGAAAACGGTCACTGCCGTTTCAGCGCAGGCAAATAACTTCAGCGCGGCCTGACCCGCTGAGTACTGAACTGTTTCGCCGCAGCCTCCAGCGCGCGATCCAGATAGGCGGAGTAAAAGCCATTCGTATCTCCGCCAACAATCGGATCTGCCAGCAACTCGCCTTCGGCGTTCACGACAATCACCGTCGGTGCGACCTGCACACCGTAGCGGGTCGCCAGCGCAGATTGCGTGGTGGACTTGCCGTCGAATCCACTGAGCGATTCACGGCTGGTGATCTGCACTTCCCGAATAACCGGACGATCCGCCGGTGCCGCGTCACGCAGCAATGGCATCAGATAATTGCGCCGCACTACTTTGCAATACGAACAGCCTGGCAGGGAAAACATCAGCAGGAAAGCCTTGCGTTCGGACTGAGCTTGCGCGGCCTCGCGCTGCAAATTCTGTGGGACAGGCAGCATCTCGTCAGGCGCCTGGGCATGCGCGGGAAGCATGATCATCCAACCTGTGATGATGGTCATGAGCATTCGTCTCAGCATGAAACCCCCGGAATTTTATTGAACAGCGCTGGCAGGCGAGCGAGTACAGGCCAGCTGCCCCTGTGTCTCGATCAGCACTCCGGCGCGGGTATTGAATTCCCGTCCGCTTAGCCTGAGTACCTGATCGCTGTGGCGAAGCGTGAAATCCAGACTGACTTCAGTACCATCGGGCCGGAAACCAAGGCTGCGACACACAATGATCTCGGCAGTCGGCGGTTCGCAGGCACAAACCTCGGTACGGCCCGCGAAGCATCCGGCCGCAAGGGCCGGGTCCCGCTTCACGTAGGCCGCGGGGATGTTGGCGGTGATCCGAAAGCGCTGGTTTGCAACGCTCACACCATTGGTTTCAAAGACGGTGTCGGTACGAACCTCACCTTCACAAACATAGTCCAGTACCTGCGCACTCAGCGCGCCGCTGGCGAGCAGCACCGCTGCGAAAGCGGACCACCGGGCGACAGAGATAACTGAGACCAAACGCCGGGTAGTCGCTCTTTGCATTGCGACGGACGAGTCCGGACTTAGTGCAGACGATCCAGCGCGCTGGACAAATGCCCGACCGTACGATCGATGTTCAACAGTTTTTCCAGTCCGAAGAGGCCGATACGGAAGGTGCGGAAGTCATCGCGCTCACCGACCTGCAAGGGAACACCTGCCGCGGTCTGCATGCCCAGCGCGATGAACTTTTTACCGTTCTGAATATCAGGATCGGTGGTATAGCTGACCACCACGCAAGGCGCCTGGAATCCCGGTGCTGCAACGCTCTTGAAACCTTTGGCTTCCAGCAGCGCACGCACCTTGAGACCCAGGTCTTCCTGATTTTTCTTCAGCTTGGCAAATCCGGCCGCCTGCGTTTCTTTCATCACATCGCGCAGCACGCGCAGCGAATCGGTCGGCATGGTGGTGTGATAAATGTGCGCGCCTTTTTCATAGGTCTCCATGATTTGGAGCCATTTCTTCAGATCGCAGGAGTAGCTGGTGCTCTGCGTCGCATCGATCTTCTGCCGCGCGCGCTCGCTCATCGCGATCAGTGCACAACAAGGCGAGCTGCTCCAGCCTTTTTGTGGGGCACTGATCAGCACGTCCACTTTCGAGGCCACCATATCGACCCACATCGCGCCTGAGGCGATGCAGTCCAGCACGAACAGACCATCGACTGATTCCACAGCCTCGCCGACCGCGCGCAGGTACTCGGGTGGCAGGATCAAGCCAGCCGATGTTTCAACGTGCGGCGCGAACACGACGGCCGGCTTTTCCTTGCGTATCCAGGCGACGACTTCGTCAATCGGTGGCGGCGCGTAAGCACCTTCGAATTCATTGGCGATCTGGCGACCCTGAATGATGTGCAGGTCATTCGAAATGCCGCCCATCTCGAAAATCTGGGTCCAGCGATAGCTGAACCAGCCATTGCGGATGACCGCGCATTTGCGGCCGGTTGCAAACTGGCGTGCGGCGGCTTCCATGCCGTAAGTACCGCTGCCTGGCACGACCAGTGCGGATTTCGCGTTGTAGACCTCTTTCAGCAATTTCGAGATGTCAGTGATAACGCCTTTGAAGGCCTCAGACATGTGGTTGAGAGAGCGATCGGTATAAACAACGGAAAATTCGAGCAATCCATCGGGATCAACGTGAGGAAGCAAACCGGGCATGACGATTCCTGTACTTATCAGTGAGCATTGGCGTGCCTGAACGACGGGCAACAACCGTAGCGGGAAGGTCAAGTTTAACAGAGGTCTTGCACCGCCTTAACCCGCCCACCGGCATGGCCTTTCTGACAAGAAGGCAAGGCTTTCCCAGCCGCTATAAAATTGCGCCTTTCCTTACAACACGAGACCAGCGGGAGCCCCATGGAAAGCGATATCGAAATTGCACAAAAAGCAAAAATGAACAAAGTGGTCGACGTCGCCTCGACCTTGGGAATTCCAGAAGATTCGATCGAGCCGTATGGCCATTACAAGGGCAAGATCTCGCTGGCTTACCTCGAGACACTCAAGAACAAAGCTGACGGCAAACTGATTCTAGTGACTGCGATCAGCCCGACGCCTGCCGGCGAAGGCAAAACCACCACCACCGTGGGACTGGGCGATGCGCTCAACCGTATCGGCAAAAAAACCGTGATCTGCCTGCGCGAACCCTCACTCGGTCCGGTGTTTGGCGTCAAGGGCGGCGCGGCTGGCGGCGGCCACGCGCAGATCGTGCCAATGGAAGACATCAACCTGCATTTCACCGGTGACTTCTCGGCGATTGCACTCGCCAACAATCTGCTGGCTGCGATGATCGATAACCACATCAATCATGGCAACACGCTGGACATTGATCCACGTCGTATTACGTGGAAGCGCGTGGTTGACATGAATGATCGTGCGTTGCGTGACGTTGTGGTCGGCAACGGCGGCACCGCGAATGGCTTTGTTCGTCAGGATGG
>JACCDX010231059.1_pt1 | contig 48078 bp, 71 predicted proteins | sample 7449681 | NCBI WGS metagenome assembly JACCDX01 (sample SAMN15323450, study PRJNA562643) | freshwater metagenome | isolation source: river surface water | place: USA:Blue River Watershed | collected 2017-08-18
GGATTATTAAGAGAGGGAATTGTAAAAGAATACGGCCAACCTTATATGGATTATATCAGCAGTTTAAGGCAAATACCTACTCTAAATTATTCAAATATGGAATACAAAGAGTTTTATCACAAAGCCTGTAAAATTGCTAATGAATTAAAGAAACTGGATTGTGAATACACTTTACAAGAGAGAGTTCATAAAAGAAATATTATCAACCAACAATTAGGCATCTATTCAAATGAATGGTGTTATTATCAATAATTTAAAATCAAACAAATGACTATATTAACTGAAACATCAACAAAAGAAATGCCAAAAGGATTTGACCACGTTGGATTTAGTTCAAGCATTAAAGAAGAATTAAAATACACAGGTTATTTGCAAGAAGATTTAGCACGTTCTATTTATGTTGAACCAAGAAGAATTACGGCTTTAATTACAAACAAACAAAAATACAAAGAGTTTGAAGTTGCAAGAATTTCAAAACTCTTAGGTATAGAAACTGCACCATTTATTAACTACTAAATTTTAAAAAAATGAATTCACAAAAATTTACAAAAGAAGATAGAAAAAAAGCCTTAGAAAATTCAATTGATGAATTAAATAAAAAATTTGAGATTGAAGAAAGAATTATTGAAAAATTAGATTTTGAATTTTATTGCTTCAAACCTAACTGGGTTAAAATAAAATCTAAATACGGAAAATTTATCAATAAAAACGGTATTGGTTCAAAAGAAGATTTAATGAAGTGTTTAAATGCTTTTCCAGCTGGTGTTAAAAAACAAATCATTAGAACTTCAATTAAAGAAATACCGACAAAAGGAAGTTTCGTTTTAAGAATTAATAATCATATTAATTTGCCTTGTGATATGAAATTAGTTTACGAAACAGAAGATGATATTTTGTTTTGGATTGAATTAAATCCTAATATTATTAAATTAAAAGAAACACATAAGAAGATAAATCCTAATAGTGTATCTAAAAATCCGCAAATGTTTACTGAATATACTTTAGAACATAATAATACCTTAGAATGCGTTATTTTTAACACAGCAACAGAAGCAAGGTCTTATTATTATCATGGTACAAATCAACAGTTTTTAAATTTGTTTAAATAATGGCATTAGCATTAAGAAAATGTGAAACGCATTTGCATTTTTGGGTAGAAGATAAAGTTGTTTTTGAATGCTATACAGATAATGATGCATTCAAAAACAGAGCGATTCTTAAATTGAATTGCCATTATCCTGATAAAAAAATACTTACTCAGCAAATGATTGACTATTTAAACAGGTATTTATATATGTTTCCATTAAAAGAAGAAAAAATAAACGAACAATTAGATTTATTTTAAAGTTAGAAACCCTTAGAAAATAAGGGTTTTTTAATTTTCTTGAATTTTTTTCAAAAAAAATCTTTGATTTTGTGTACGGTATCTAAAAAGAGTTTATATATTTGTGATGTAGAAACAAAAAAATTAACCTTTAAAATTAAAAATAATGAAAAATTTAATCTTATTATTCTTGTCAAAAACTAAGTACCAATACCGTTTTATTTTTATTGTAGCAATGTATTTTATTCTACAATTAATTTTTAGAAGTTAGTATGGAAACAATAATTTTAACTCCAGTAAACGGTAGAAAATCATTTGGTGGTAAAGCCGTTTTGTTAATTGAAAATAATTTAATTCAATTAAAATCATACGATATTATCGTTGCTTATCACGATAAAGAAACAAATGTGACTCTTATAAGAGATTATTATTCTGCAACCACATTGACGCATATTAATTCTTTTTTGCATTATTTAGGAATGCCTACTGTAAATAAATACCAGTTAGAGAGTGTGTACCTTAGTCAATTTACGAAAAAAATTAAAAGAGTTGACGTTCAAAATGTTGCAGATAATATAGAAATGAAAATTTCAGAAGAAGATATTGATTATGTGATGTTTAAATATGATTTGTATTCAGGTAGAAATGTTTGGAATATAGTTGTTGGAGATTTATTATACCAAAGAAAAAATCATAAAAATTAAAGTAAAATGGTAGAAAAACAAATCATAGAAGAATTATTAAAACAGGCAATCATTTTATTATTAAGCCATGTTAATAATCTTGGAGATTTAAAATATTCAGAAAAAGAATATGGCACTTTATCAGATTCAATTGAAATGGTTGAAATTGGCTATTTAAAACAAGGTCCTGAAAGCGATTACTCAATGGAATTGTATAACAAACAATTCAGTCTGAATTTTGACGATGCTAAAGATATTTTAGAAGCTCGTATTTACATTATTAATCTTGAATTAAATCAGTTATGAAGATAAATTTAATCACAAAAGAAGAATATTCTATACTATTAGATATCTACAAAGGTTTTCCAAAACTAAGATTTCAAAATCAAGGTTACGAATACATTGATAACACTAAATTATCAACGGAAGAACTTGATGCCTTTAATCAAATAGAGCAAATTTTAAAAAAATCAATAAAGGGATTCGTTCATTTCAATAACTTTAAAGTAAAAAACAACAAAATTGTTTTAAGATTTCAATACGATTACGGTTACGATGGTGGCCAACATTTTATTGGCGTAGGTTACATTCTTCTGACAGAACTTTTACTTGGATTCAATTCAGAAATTACCGAAAAACAAAAACAGTATATCGTTTTTATTGAAAACGAAACAGGCATTGAATTTAAAGGTAAAACCTTAGAAGAAGCCAGTATTTACATTTCAGAAAACAAAGACAAGGTTTCTCCAATGGCTTATCAAGATACTTGGGCAATTGAAAACGGATATTAAAATGGAAGATAAAAAGATTTTGATAATTGATATTGAAACTACTGGGTTTCAAAATCAAGGTGGTAAAATTGTAGAAGTAGGTATTGTAGAATTAGACCTTGAAAATGGTAACAGAAAAATCATATTTGATGAGGTATGTTTTGAAACTGGAATAACACGAGAAGAAGTTGAAAACTCTTGGATTGTAAAAAATTCTGATTTAACAGTTGAAGCAATACGCACATCTAAAAACCTAAAAAAACTGCAACCAAAAATTCAAGAAATTTTATTTTCTTATCCAGCAGGTGCAACGGCATTTAATAATCAATTCGATTTTAATTTTTTGCAGAGTAGAGGTTTTATTTTTCCTAAGACATTAGGTTGTCCGATGAAAATATCAACAAATATTTGCAAGATACCGAGCGCTTATGGTTACAAATGGCCAAAGGTTGAAGAAGCACATTTGCACTTCTTTGGCGATGTAGGTTATGTAGAAAAACATAGAGGAGCAGACGATGCTTTTCACGAAGCGGAAATAGTTTACGCTTTATATGAACTTGGAGAATTTAAACTTAATTAAAAACATGAAAACACTTAAACAATTAAGACCTTTAATCATTGATTGGGCAAAAGTAAAAGGATTAATCAATATCGAAAATGCACAAAAGCAACGTTTGAAATTGATGGAAGAAATCGGAGAAACTGCTGGAGCAATTTTGAAAAAAGATTTGGCTGAAATTAAAGATGGTTTTGGAGATATTTTTGTGGTAATTGTTATTTTGGCTGAACAATTAGGAGAAGAAATTACTATTAAAAATGTAGCTGGAAACATTCATAGCACAGATTTTATTTTTGCAAAAATTATTGAATTTTGCTTTGATAATGATTTTAGTAATGCAGTTGATTGGCTAAATGATTGTGCTATTTTAAACAACGTTAATCTTGAGGAATGTGCCAATTTAGCCTATAATGTAATTAAAGACAGAACAGGTAGAATGGTTGATGGAACATTTATTAAAAACAGCTAATTATGAAAGTAAAAGCAATCATTTATCAAAAAGATAAAAAAGTACGTTCTAAGGCATTTAAAAATAAAACAGATGCAAAGAATTGGGTTGATGGAGTTCTTATGGGAGTAAGCGACTATACCAAGAAAAAACTGGAAATTAAAACTGTTTACGAAAATGTAGAAGAAAACAGAGGTGGAAAACGAACTGGAAGTGGTGTAAAAAGTTTATTCAAAGAAAAAACAACCACAATTACTGTAAGAGTTCCTGAAAGTAATAAGGAAGAAATCAAAAAACAATTCCAGCAAATACTTAACAAATATAGGGTTTTTTAATTTTTTTAAAATTTTTTTTGATAATGTGTACAACCAATGAATCTAATTCATACTTTTACGATATAAATAACAACATAAAAAATCGAAAGGTGGAAAGTTTAAAGCAAGAAATTAGAAAGGTTATAGATGCAAATCCTCAAAAAATAGAATTTGTATTTAAGTTTGCTAAAACTAATTCAAAAGAAATTTATACAACTAAAAAAGATTTTGGAATTAGATTTTTAGAATTGTTAGAAAGTAATTGTGTTGAGCTTTTATTTGTAAAACAAAAAGGATGTATTGAAAGATGTATATCGCAAATGATTGCATTTGGTAAAGCACAAACAAACATTGAAAGAATTACTTATTTAATCAGCTAAAAAGAAAAAAAGATGCAAAATTTATATTTAGGAGATACAGTTAATTGGAAAGGAAGTTTTGGAAAAGAACCAGCAAAAGAAGCTTCTATTGTAGCGATAACATTTAAAGATAAAGATGTTGATTCTATTGATTTAGATTTAATAAATCCAAAAGAAGTATTTATTACTTTGAATAACGGTTTTTGGGCATACGGTTATCAAATTCAAAAAGTTTAAAAAAATAAAAAAATAGATTCAAAACCACTCTAATTGAGTGGTTTTTTTTATGTTTTACTATTAAATTATTCAGATTTATTAAAAAAGAGTTATATTTGTAAATCATAAAATACTACAAATGGAAAATCAAATTATTAAAATTTCTAAAATTAAAAGCAATACTGGTCAAATTGATGGATTGCCTAAAAATCCAAGAATATTTAAAGACGATAGGTACAAAAAACTTTTAAATTCAATAAAGGAAGACCCCGAAATGCTAAATTTAAGAGAATTATTAGTATATCCTTTGGGTAAAGAGTTTGTTGTTATTGCTGGAAATATGCGATTAAAAGCCTGTAAAGAATTAGGCTTTGAAGAATTAAACTGTAAAGTTTTAGATGTCAACACTCCAGTAAGTAAATTAAAGGCATACACTATTAAAGATAATGTAAGTTTTGGAGAACACGATTTCGAAATGCTTCAAGAGGAGTGGGATGTATTAGAGCTTGAAAATTGGGGTATTGAAATACAAAAAGAAAATCACGTTGATTTAGATAAGTTTTTCGAAGAAAGTAACGAAACTAAGGACAAAAAGAAAATTATTGTCTTACAATACACGGAAGAACACTATAATAAAGTAATTGAAGCATTAAGCAAACACAACGCCAGTAATGAGCAAGTTGTTTATAAACTTTTAGGATTATGATAATGTTTTTGGCTGGGGAAAATGCTGAGGCTTGGAAAAAAAGAGATTATTTTGATTTTAATAGATTAGCTTCTTACCACTATATGCGAGATGAAATCAAGCTAATTAAAAACTTCAAAAGATTTATCTTAGATAGCGGAGCTTTTACTTTTATAAACTCAACAAAAGACGAAAATATTAATTGGGAAGAATATGTAATTAATTACGGTAAATTCGTAAAAGAACACGATATACAACATTTCTTTGAATTAGATATTGACCCTATTGTTGGCCTTAAAGAAGTTGAAAGACTTAGAACTATTTTAGAAGAATCAGCTGAAAGACCTTGTATTCCAGTTTGGCATAAAAGTAGAGGTTTAGACTATTGGAAGAAAATGTGTAAAGATTATGATTATGTCGCCATTGGTGGAATCGTTACGCAAGAGATAAAAAGAAGCGAGTATGATGTTTTTTACCCTCTTTTAAGAATTGCAAAAGAAAATAACTGCAAAGTTCACGGATTAGGATTTACAAATTTAAAAGGACTTGAAAAATATAAGTTTTATTCTGTCGATAGTACCTCTTGGCTTTCAGGAAATAAATTTGGAGCAGTTTATTTATTCAACGGAAGAACTATGTTGAAGCAAAATAAAAAAGAGGGCCAAAGAGTAAAATCTAATATGGTTGCAATCCATAATTTTACAGAATGGGTTAAATTTTCAGAGTATGCAGAACTAAATTTATAAATTATGAAAAAAGCAGTTATTTTATTAAGTGGTGGGCAGGATAGTACAACCTGTCTTTATTGGGCAAAAAAACATTTCGATGAAGTTTTTGCTATTGGATTTGATTACGGACAAATGCACGTAAAAGAATTAGAACAGGCGCAAAAAATTGCCAAAGATGCTGGAGTTGAATACAAAATATTTAATATTCAAGGTCTTTTGAATCCGAGTAGTTTGACTGAAAAAACTAATCATAACGAAAGCTCAAAAGTTAATAGCGAACTTCCTGCATCGTTTACGGCAGGGAGAAATTTGTTATTTTTAACCATTGCAAGTTCTTACGGTGCTGGAATAGGTGCAAATGAAATTGTTACTGGAGTTTGTCAAACAGATTATTCAGGTTATCCTGATTGCAGAAGAAATACCATTGATGCGATGCAGTTGGCATTGAGTTTAGGTGTTGGAATTGGAGATATTAGGATTCATACTCCTTTAATGTATTTAAACAAAGCTCAAACTTTTAAATTAGCAAAAGATTTAGATTGTCTTGATGTAATTATCAACGATACCTTAACCGATTACAATGGTAATACCACTATGAATGAATGGGGTATGGGAGAAGATAATAATCCTGCCACTAATTTAAGAGTTAAAGGATTTTACGAAGCAAAAGAAAAAGGCTGGATTTAATTCGGTTTTCTATTAAAATTCAGGTATAAAAATTTTTGTTATTTTACAAAGCATTTTTATATCTGAATTTATTTAAAATTAAAAGGAAATATTAAGAACTTAAATTTTATATTATGCACGTTATTTCAAAAGAATTTCATTTTAGCGCATCACATCGTATTGACGGACTTTGCGATGGACACCCTTGCGGTAGACTTCATGGCCACAATTACATAATCAAAGTATTTTTAAAAGGAGAACCTGATAAGGTTGGCTTTGTACAGGATTACAACGACTTAAGACCAATCAGTAAATACATTGACGACACGCTGGACCATAAACACTTAAACGATGTTTATGACTTTAATCCAACGGTTGAAAATATGAGCAGACATTTGTTTGACTTATTTAAAAAAGATTTTCCTAAATTACACGCTATCACAATGAGCGAAACACCTAAAACATCTTGTTATTATGAGCCAACTTACTAAATTCACTAAATTAAAGGTATCAGAGATATTTTACTCTTTACAAGGCGAGGGAGCGCGAATAGGTACACCAACAATCTTTATTAGGTTGCAAGGTTGTAAGGCGAAACACGCCTGTTTTCAAGCAGGTATTAAATGCGATACGGAATTTGAAAGTGGAAAAGAAATGTCTTTACACGAAATAGAACTTTGGATTGACCAAAATGCTGTTAATTGTGCCGAGATAACTTGGACTGGTGGAGAACCAACTGACCAGTTGACAGATGAAATTGTTGATTACTTCAAATCTAAAAAGTTTTACCAAGCAATCGAAACCAGCGGATTGAATCCAGTACCAAAAGGAATAGACTTTATTTGCGTTTCTCCAAAAGTAGCTGAACACGTCATAAAGAAAAATTTTCCTGATGGAGTTGATGAATTACGTTATGTAAGACACAAAGGACAATCAGTACCTCAACCAAGCATCTTGGCAAAACATTATTGGCTAAGTCCTCATTCAGATGGATTTGAAATCAATTCAGAAAATCTTGCACATTGTATCAATCTTTGCATTGAAGATGGGCATTGGAAATTATCACTACAAAATCACAAAATATGGAGAGTTCTTTAACAGGTAAGAAAGTACAAGAGTACTTAATATCGAAAGGTGTAGAAACACCAATGGTAGAAAACGGTTTATCCGTTCACAAGAAAAAGAAAATCATTGAAGCAAATTTTAAAAAAATCATGCTTACCTTAGGATTAGACCTAAACGATGATAGCTTACAAGATACACCAAGACGAGTTGCTAAAATGTACACAGACGAGTTCTTTTGGGGATTGGATTACACCAAGTTTCCTAAATGTACCACCGTAACCAATAAAATGAAATACGATGAAATGGTAATTGTAAAGAACATCAACGTTCAAAGCAATTGCGAACATCACTTTGTTATCATTGATGGTTTCTGCCACGTTGGCTACATTCCAAACGAGAATGTCTTAGGGTTAAGCAAAATCAATAGAATTGTTGACTTCTTTAGTAAGCGACCTCAAATACAAGAACGCTTAACAGAGCAGATATTTTATGCCTTAGAGTGTATTCTTGAAACGGATAACATCGCAGTTATTATCAACGCTACCCATCATTGCGTAAAAAGTAGAGGAATTAAAGACACAAGTTCTTCTACAATAACCAGCAAAGTTGGCGGTATTTTTAAAACAAAACACGATGTAAGAAGCGAATTTCTTAAATTAACCGATAAATAAAATATCATGGCATTTGTAAAAGAAAAGATTTATAAACAAGCTCTAAAAATTGTAAAAGATAAAAAGATACTGGATATCAGAGAGTTAATAAACTTTTTGCCTTGCAATAAAAGTACTTTTTATTTGTTTTTTCCTGCTCAATCGGAAGAAATGGAAACGATAAAAGAAAATATTGAAGATAATAAAATTGTCGTTTGCGGTTCTTTAAAGAGAAAATGGATTAATTCGGATAGTCCTGTTTTACAGATTGCGGCTTATAAGCTAATTTCAAGTGATGAAGAAGCTCACAGGCTAAATGGAAGTAAAACAGAATCGACAATTAGAGGAGATAAAGACAATCCAATTGAAATAAATGATGAAATAGGAAGAAATAAATTGATTGCTGAATTGACTGCTGAATTAGCAGACCATTTGCAGAATGTTCCAAAATCGGAATAATTTCATACATTTGAAAAAGCAATATTTTTTATCGCTTTCATTCCGATAGGCCGGAAAATAGAACCATCAGGCAGTTATTTTGTCTTTAAATCATTCTATTATATCAGGATTGTTGGTTTGGCTGGTAGAAAACCTGCTCGTAAAGGCTTAGGCTTAGCGTTAATCGATAAAGTGAATTAGTATCGATTTATAAAAAACAGGTGTGAAAGTGGTAAAAAATTGCAAAAAATGGTTTTTTTAAAAAGCCAGTAAAATCAAGGGTTTGATTAACTTGCTCCACCGGCTGGAGACCAAATATTTTTATCAATGTTAGAAATTGTAAACGGTTCAATTTTTGTAAACGGAATTGAAACAAATGACGCAGAATTAATTGGATTTGCTCTTTTAGATTTTGCTTTGACACAGGAAAAGGACAATATCAAAATCATTTTAAAAGATGAAGATGTATTTGTTGAGCCTTTAGAAAACTAAAAATATGATTAGGTTACACGATAAAGAGTTTGTTCCTTACATTTCGAATGATGAAATAAAAAATGCTATTACAAAAATGGCACGTCAAATTGAAGAAGATTTCAAAGATGATATTCCAGTTTTTGTAGGTGTTTTAAATGGCTCTTTTATGGTTGTGGCTGATTTAGCAACAAAATATCATAAAGATTGCGAATTTACATTTGTACGTTTAAGTTCTTACGATGGTGTTAAGTCAACAGGCAATGTAAAACGTTTGATTGGTTTAGGCAAAGGATTAACAGGTAGAAGTGTTGTAGTTGTAGAAGATATTGTTGATACTGGAAATACTCTTTTGGAGCTTAAAAAGCTATTTGAAAAAGAAAATGTTAAGTCTTTGAAGTTTGCAACACTATTTTTCAAGCCGGAAGCATACCAACAAAGCATTAAAATAGATTACATAGGCATTGATATACCTGACAAGTTTATTGTTGGTTATGGCTTAGATTATAAAGAATTAGGTAGAAATTTACAAAACGTTTATCAATTAAAATAAAAATGAATTTATTAAAGAAATTTTTTGCTGGTAGATTATTATATCATCTTAAAAAAAGGAGAGAAAAAAATATTGTGAAAAGCTATATTAAAAAACATAACTTGAACAATGTTGAAGAACAAAAAAAGGTAATTTCACAATACAATTTGATGCAAGAAAACAAACGAGCATTTGGCAGAAAGCACAAACAATTGATTGAAGAAAAGGTATGTTTCATGATAAAAAATGAAATTATAAAAGTAATCGCATAACCTAAAATCCAATAAATATGAAATTGGAAAGATTGCAACTACTTGACAAACTACTTAAACAAAAAGCCGTTTTCGATTTAAGGCAATCTTTATTGTCTACATCAAGCGAAAGCAATCCAAATTACGAATTCTTACATACTGCAATAAAAGAACAGAAGTACAACGAACAGGGCGAACTTATTAAAGGATTTCGTGGCTGTGGTTTAGAGGGTTCTTCTCGTTCCGGTAAAACTTGGTCTGGAATTGATATAATCATGTGGCTTTGTTTGCACGTTGAAGAAAGTTGTACAATCAACATTTATAGACAAACCTACAATGAGTTTAAGACAACGCTTTACGATGATTTTAAACGTAGGCTTGATGATTATGGATTGCCTAATCCTTTTCACAATGCTAAAGAAGTAAAGAGTTTTAAAATAAATAAAAGCACAATTTATTTTCTTGGAGATGGAAAACACGGTGGCGGTTGTGATTACGCTTTTTTTAACGAGGTAATGTTTATTGACAACAAAGTTTTCGACCAAACGGAAATGAGATGTCGTAAGTTTTGGTGGGCAGATTACAACCCATCTGTAACATCGCATTGGTTTTTTGAAAAGGTATTAACAAGGCCTGATGTTGGCTTCTTGCGTACTACTTACCTTGACAACAAATTTGTTTCTGTACAGGAGCGAAATAAAATACTTTCTTACGAGCCTTGGAAGCCTAATTCGTATATTGTAAAAGATAATGTACTTTTGTGCTATAACAAACAGACGAAAAAGGTTGAAACTATAACGAGCAAAAACCAACCGCCACCACACGTTGAGAATGTGCAACAAGGTACGGCTGACGAGTTTATGTGGAAAGTTTACGGACTGGGTATGCGAGGAGCGATGAAAGGTGTTATCTTTGCTCACGTTGAATATGTAGATGAATTTCCTGATATTGGATATTCTTATGGATTGGACTTTGGATTTACAACCGACCCAACAGCATTGACAAAATGTGCAGAAGATGAGAATAATATTTGGATTGAATTGTTATGTTACGAGCCAATTGAAACGCCCGAAGCAATTAGCAATTTTATGGATTCAATAGGTGTGGACCGTGACTTACCTATTACCTGTGATAGTTCTGATAAATACACAGGCGAGAATAAAGGTACAGTTGAAATGGTTAAGGGATTGAGAAAACAAGGCTGGAAAACTTCTAAAGTAAGCAAAACGAAAAGTATTATGTTTTGGCTACAAAGTATGAAAAGCAAAAAAATACATATTGTGAAAAACCATATGTATCAACAAATGAAAAAAGAGCAAGAAAACTATACAATGAGAGAAATTAATGGCATTCCAATTAACCAGCCAATTGATAAATTCAATCACGCTTGGGATTCAGCTCGATACAGACACATGGCTTTTCATAGTAGTAATACGATGTTGAGTACAGATAAAAGTTTAGAAGAATTAGGTATTAATTATTAAAACAAATTTCATGGCAACACTAAAAGAAATGATTGATAGTGATTTAGGCAAAACCATTTCCCTATTAACCGCAAACACAAAAGACCCAGCTCAAATTGATAAATACGTGAGTGAGTATTACGAATTAGATAGAAAAATCCGTGAAACACAGGTTGGATTATTGCAAAAGGATAAAATTGTAGGTGCAGGAGAGAAGTCCAAAACCGTTAAGTCAATTAAAATTCCAGTAAGTTTTCAAAAGAAAATTGTTTCAACCTCTTGTGCGTTTGAATTTGGTGCGCCAGTTACATTAGTGCCAAGTGAAGCGAATGATTTGTTTAATGAGCTGAAAAGACTTTGGAAAGAGAATAGAATTGATGATAAACTTCAACAGGCTAAATTGATTCAAAAAACGCAAACACAATGCGCTCTACATTTTTATATCAAAGATGTTGATGCAACCGTAAAGGCAACGACAAACAATGCTGATATTAAAAAGCAAATCAAGGTAAATGTACTTTCACAAAAAGAGGGCAAGATGTCGCCTTATTTTGATAGCACAGGCGATATGACTGCATTTATTTGGGAATACGCATCAAAGAATGAAGATAACAAAACGGTAAATAACGTTTGGATTTTTGATAGTATAAATGTTTATAAATGCAATAATTCAGCAGGTCAAATGGAATTAATATCAAGTGATATTCATGGATTTGATAGAATTCCAATTGTTTATATGGCCCAAGATTATCCTGAATGGCACGATGTACAGGATTTAATTGACCGTTTTGAGGTTTCACTTAGTAAGTTAGGAGCGTCAAATGATTATTCAGGTTATCCTTTGCTTAAAACCTATGGAGATATTACCAGTTTGCCGGACAGAAACGATGATGGTAAAACAATTAATTTCCCAATTAAGGTTGATGGAGATACAGGTAAAGAAATTCACGGAAATGCTGAATTTTTAACAAATGACAACGCTCCTGAAAGTGTTAAATTAGAAATGGAAAAGATTGAGCAATTGATTTACTCTTTGTCATACACTCCAAATTTAAGTTTTGAGAATATGAAATCAATCGGTACGCTTTCCGGTGTAGCTTTGAAATTAATGTTCTTAGATAGCATTATTAAGAGCAAATTAAACGAGGGAGAAAATAGAACGATTGTAGAGCGTATAATCAATATTTTTATTGGCGGTACAATTAACACCACAATTGTTAAATTAAAAAGCACAGCTCTTGAAATTGATGTAAAATTCAACAGCATATTACCTAACGATACCATGGAAGCTGTGAATATTGTTACTGGAGCAATAAATGCAGGTGCAATGAGTAAGAAAACGGCAGTAGAGTACATTGGAATTAATAGCGATACAGAAAATGAATTAACGTTAATTAAAGAAGATTTGGCAGGTGTTCAACCTACTGTTTAATATTTAAAATCAAAGGCTTACTTTTTTATTTTACATTTTTTTTGAAATTTTTTTGATATTGTGTACAATCAATTAGAAAAGATTATATATTTGTGGTGTTGCAATTAGGCAATACTAAATAGATAAAAAGATGAACGGTAAAAAAGTAAGTTTAGATTTGATTAAAACAAATCAAAAAATTGAAGTCAAAGATTATCCATACGGATTTAAACTAAGAACAAGTTTATTTGACGAAGTTGAGTTCAACCCAAAGAAAGGGTATAGAACTGTAAAAACTACCTTAAACCCAAAAACAGGTAGATTAAATGCTCCTAAAAAAAGCACCTATTATCCATTAATCACAAGGTATTTTGACGAAAACGGACACGTTAAATTAATTCATTTTAGCTTTAACGGTAGAAAAGAAATCAATAAGGCTTGTGAATTTATTACTGCTAACTTTTCAAACTTTGACGAAAAGGAAATTGAATACTTTTATTTAACAATTTTGTTTTATATCAAGGTTGATGTAAAAGCGAATGTAACGTATGCTGGTTGCAAGTTTGAAGATATTAAAGAGTTTTACAAACCATCAATTGAAACTGCCGTTAAAGGTGCTAAAAGCAAAGGCAAATCAAATCTTTTTTGGGATATTTATATTGACGATGAAAAGATTGAAGCAGTTACTCCAAAAGATTTTAACCCTTTCAAATAAATATCATGGCAAAGTTCTTATGTAAATTCAATGGCCGAAGAAACGGTGCAATTGGCAAGTTTTATAATTTTAGCGTAATTGTAGAAGCTGAAACAAGCGAAGAAGCTAATAATAAGCTCTACGATACTCACGAACACATTTCAAACCTTAAAATAACTAAAAAATGAGAATAGAAAAAAAACAAGAAGTTCAAGTTTTTCAAGATGAAAAAGTAAAAGGAACTCAATGTGTAGTCGTTGAAATAATCGAAAACGAAGAACCTTGGATAGTTGTAGAGCATGATGGAGCTGATATTTCATTATCAATTACAAACTGGAGAAAATTAATGTTACTTTCAGAAAAAGCAATTAAACAATCAAAATTATAGTTATGGAATTCAAAGGAACAAGAGGAAAGTGGGTAGTTGCTAAAGCCAACATGAAAGACACTAATAAAGATGAATTAGTTATATCTTTAGAGGGTGGAGATAAAGTAGAAAATGGTTATAGACTTATAGCTTGTATTTCTCCAATGGATAAAGCAGACATGATTGATGTTTCCAACGCATTACTAATATCAAAAGCACCTGAAATGTTGGAGATTTTGCAATCATTAGAAAATGATAACCGAGCTATTCCTGAATTTATGTGGAATAAAATTAAAAAACTAATCAAAGAAGCGACAGAATTATGAGTGTAACAAAACAAACAGCAGTAGAGTATTTGGTATCTGAATTATTCAAACCAATTAAAGAAAAACAAAGTGAAAATGTTACTGTCTTAATCAAAGAAGTAAAAGATTTAGAAAAGAAACAAAAAGACAATTTCGCCTTAGATTTTGTTTGTTGGCTAATGGAAAACTGCGAGTTAATATCAGATAAAGAAACTGGAGAAAATGTTCTTTGGAGATATGATTCGGAAGATTACATTTTAGACACATTGTTAGAAATTTTTAAAGATAGTAGAAATGAAAAATAAAGAAACACTTGAAGAAGTTAGCTTTATGTCTAAAGAATTAGATATAGAGAAAAAAAGAAGTTTAAAACAAGAAACACTTGAAAAATATATAGAGAGAGAATTTCAATTTAATTCATCTACTGTTATTCAAAATCAAGAGTACGTTTATCTTATGAATAAGAATCGTTTTAAAATTGCAGTAAATAATATTTTAAAATACCAAAAAGAACAAGACAAGAATAAGTATAGTGAGGAAGATATGAAAAAATCATTTAATGGTTTTAAAACAGGTAAGTCTTTTGAGGAATGGTTTGAACAATTTAAAAAAAAATAAGATATGAAAGAAATAATAGCAAATTCAATATTGGTAACTCATTATTTTGTAATGATAGTCGGAATTTTAGCAATTTTATACGGTCTTTTAAGAGCTTTTTCTGAATTGCTTACTTTAATATTCAAGCAATTAAGAATATTTAATGCTGTTGTAGAATATTTTTGGTATAGAAAGGAATTTAAGGAATTTTTAAAAAAGAAATAAGTTATGAGTAGTAAATTTATTAAAGTTACTTCAATAAGTGGATTTCATATAATCAGAATCAGCGAAATTGTTTCTGTAAGTCCAAAAGATACTGGCAGGTTAAATAAGAGTGAAATTATAATAAGAAAAGGAGATTGTTTTTATCACTATTATTCAACGGAAAACCAAGAAGAAATTTACGAGAAAATATTATCCAGTAAAAAAAGCAAACCAATCAAAAATTATTTAAACGATTATTTTAACATTGATAAAAAAACTGAAAATGACTAATTCGCCAAAACTTTATTTTTTAAAAAACAAGGAAAACAAATTCTTAAATGGAAAGGATAGAGTATTTTACTCTAATATCATCAATGCTACTTATGAAAAGAAAGAGCAAACAGTAATTGATATCATCAAATACATACCAGCTTTTTCTAATTGCGAGGTGCATGAAATGACAGAAAACGATTTTATGGAAGCTATGGCAAATGAAACCACGAAATGTGTTGTAGTTGGAGCTTATTTAAGTAATATTCTAACTCAAATAGATAGTAAATTGCCAACTGTATCACAAGTCAATAAGACGCTACATAACAAGCTGAAAATCGCTATTGATAGTCTTACTCCTTTTACTTCAATGCACAAAGATTTCATTAAACAAAAAGAGGACCAAACAGATGAAGTTTCCGGCCATATTGCTGAATATTTAAGTTTAGTCAGTGAGCCTGAAATTTACCTTAGTGGAGAATTAGCTGGAATATTAACCGCCTACAAAAAAGACAGAAAAGCAATTGTAGGTATTGCACAAAAAACCTTAAACAGAAATTAATTAAAAAACAGAAATTATGAAAGACATTTTATTAGCATTATTTTGGTTGGGCCTTGTTTTCGTATTGGCATCAGATATGGAAATAACTTTTAAACCTTTTAGTTTAAGTTTTCCAAAATATATTTCAGGAATTGGAATGATTTTAATTATATTTGGCTTCTTTTTTATTACTCACGACATTAAAAACGAGTATTACCAAAAAGGTGGAGAATATGTAATTAAGATTTTAACAGATAAAATCAAACAAGAAAAAAATAATAAATAAATATAAAAGCCATGAATTTTACAGGAGAAGTAATTGAGATTGAAGATTTAAAAGTATCTACATCAGGATTTAAAAGCAGAAAGATTGTCGTTAAAAACAATGAGCAATACGGACAAACTATTCCAATTGAATTTGTACAAGACAAAACAGATTTGATTAACAGTCTTTCAATTGGTCAAAACGTAAATGTTTCTATAAATCTTAAAGGAAATATTTACAATGAAAAACGTTTTGTAACTGTTCAAGGCTGGAAAATTGAGTAAAAAAAACAATCAACAAAAATCTATTATTGCAGAGGGATTAGATGCCAGTATTCAATTACGAATTGTTAAAAAACAAAACGGCATTCAAACTGAAAAAATTATGACAGTTGCAGAATGGCGAGAATTCAAAAAGCAATTTGGAGCTACCTATATTGCATATCAGATTTAAAAGATAGTTTATTAGAAGTTAAAAAAGCACTCTTATTTAAGGGTGCTTTTTTTATTTGTATTCTCGTTTTATTCGTGTTTGTTTTTTATTTAAAATTATTGATTACATTTGTTACCAACTTATTCAATAATTTAAAACAAATTTATCATGGTTAAACCGGAGATTATCAAGGCACGACTTAAGGTATTATTCCCTAAGGCGAACTTAGACGCAAAAAGGTTAGACGCTTTATCGGCTAAACTTGCACAAATTCCAGCGGATGATGCTGACGAAACAGCTATAGACGCAGTATTGAATCAAGCAAATCAATTTCAAAGTTTTGAGGACATCGCCAAAGAGGATGATAGAGTTAGAACATTAGAAACGAAATTGAAAGACTTGACACCACCAACTCCACCAAATCCACCTACACCGCCTACTCCACCAACACCACCTACTCCACCAGTAGATGTTCCGGCTTGGGCAAAGGATATCTTGGATACAAATGCAAAGTTGGTTGAAAAGTTAAATTCAATCGAAAATGGAAACGTGATTAAAAACAAAAGAGAACAGGCAACAAGTTTATTTGAAAAATCAACAGTTTTAGCAGGTTTAAAACCTGAATTAAAAGAAAGTTGGTTAAATAGAATTAATGTTGAAAGCGAAGTTTCTTTTGAGGACCAAATTCAATCTTTGGAAACAGAATTAACCACATTACAACAAAACTATCTTGATAGTATTGGGCATTCAGGTCCAGTTCCGATTATTATCGGTAACATCAAACCTGATGATAAAGATGTTTCAAGTATTGTTGACAATTTAGTTACAAATTAAAACGAGTTTAAATCTTAAATTTTAAAATTATGTCAGGTACAACTGCAAATCTTAACAACAATAAATCACAGGTAGATTCTTCTTTAGATTCTGTTGTGATTGTATTGAATTTAGAAACTATCGCTGGAGGTAAAACTCTTGACACGACAGGTTTCAACGAAGAATACATCAAGTCAGGACACGTTGTTGTTGAAAAAACTTCAACAGGTGCATTGAAACCGTTAAACGTTTCAGGAGGTTCTTATATAGCATTACCGGAGGGTCATACCTATAAAGGAATTGTTTCTGCTACTGTTTTAACTGCTAAACCTTTCGTATCAGTAATGGTTCGTGGTACAGTTAATAAAGTGGCCGCTCCTTTTGCTATTCCTGCTGGTGCGATTACTGCTTTGCCATTAATCCGTTTCGTTCAGGACTAATCAATTTAATCAAAGCGATTAAATAGAAAAAAATTAATTAAAAATCTTAAATCTTAGAGAGAAGATGGAAAAATCATTATTTGCGAAATTTGCTTCTTATTTTACGGCAATCGCTAAAAGTATCGAAGAAAGAGTAAACGGTTCTAAATTACCGCAATCTTATCTTCACAAAGAAATGTGTACTCCTGAAATGAGTACAGACTTGAAATGGCAAACATTAAATGTTGATGGTTCTACCGTAACTGCTGATGTTGTGTCAATGGATTCAGCGTTGCCATTAAAAAGACGTGATAGCTTCGGACAAGCGTCAGGAGAGATTCCTAAATTAGGAATGAAAATGTCATTGAATGAAAAAACAATGAGCGAAATTGATGTTTTAGTTGCTCGTAATGTAGAAACTAAGGTATTGGTACAAAAAATATTCCAAGATACTGCAAAATGTATGATGGGTATTTACGAGAAATTAGAGTTCATGTTTTTACAAGGTTTGTCAAATGGAGTAACTCTTATTGACGATGATACAAATACTGGTACAGGTATTCGTGTTGACTTTGGTTACTTAGCTGGAAACAGTTTTGGTGTAACAAAAGCGTGGTCTGATGCTACATCTACTCCGTTAGATGATATTGCAAGATTATTGAAATATGCTAAATCAAAAGGCGATAAACCTGCTGTCGTAATGATGGATGATAGCACGTTCCAAAACTTATCTAACACTACTCAAGTGAAAGAGCGTTACGCATTTGCATTAGGTTTCACAGGAACTCAAATTCAACAACCAAATTTAGACCAAGTTAATCAAATGTTTTTGGCTAATTACGGATTGACAATTAGAATTGTTGACAGAACTGTTGTAACAGAGAAAAACGGTGTTAGAACTGTTGTTTCTCCTTGGGGTGCAAACAAAGTTATCTTCTTAAATTCAGCTACTGGAGCAGGTAAAATTGTTTACGGAATGTTGGCAGAAGATTCTCGTAGAAATCCAGCCGTAATGTATGAAAAAGCAGATGGATATATCTTATTGAAAAAATGGCATTCTCCTGAGCCGTTTGCTGAATTTACTTCAAGTCAAGCGTTGGTATTGCCAGTAATCAATAACGTATCAAGCATCTACACTATCAACGCAGAAGAATACGTTTCTGATGCTCAAACAGAGGGCGATGCTTCATTTGCTTACAATGGAGTTGATTACACTAAACAATCTGTGGCAGATGCCTTGAAATTAGCTGAACCAACTACTAAGTTGACAGTTGCTTCAACAGATGCTAAATTGTTGACTGCAATTAACAAACTTTCTGACGAACAAATCTTAGTATTTGAAGCTAATATTGTTGAAGTAGTTTAATGTATAGCGAAGAAAGCATATTAAAATTAAGTGAAAGAATAGGTTGGGAACAAGCCTTAAATTCTGACCTTGACATTCAAGTTGATTCTGACAATGTCAAGGCAGATGCAGGGCGAAAAGTTAATTCTTTTCATCAGTTAGCAACCGTTGAAAATATCTACTCGGCAGTATCAGAAACGATGCTGTCCGAGTTAGATTTCAACGCATATTTGAAATCACTTCGGGAACAATGCGTAAGAGAAATTCTTACTGCTATTATAGACCAAAATGTGCTTAGTGAAGAAATTGTTGATTATAGTTCGGTAATTACTTCAAAACCAAGAATTTTTGATGATGCTATTGGGTATTCAATTGCGATTAAGTGCTTAGAATTGTTTGTGAGTTCTTCTCGTAAAAATCTTGCTGAAAGAAATGCGAAATTAAGTTTTCAAAATCTTAAAATGGAATTAGAGGGAGTAAGAAACGAAAACGGCCATTTGGTAGCCAAAGGACTTATCATGCGAAAAGAATATGCAATTAGACAGGCTCAAAGAATTTTGTTTCCACAAAAAATTATTATTGATGGTACTGCAAACTGGTAAATTATGAATTATACTATAACAAATCCAAAAGGAATAGATAAGGAACTTCAAAAAATTCAAAATTCATTGTATGATGGACTTGATTGGGGTAACCTTAATGTTTATGGTAGAGTTTATAAAAACCAAAGTACTGACAAAGGTTTAGTGCCGGAAGTTTATCTTGGTGCAAACGAATATAAAGATGCTTTTTTAGACGATACAAAAACTGCCACAATCTGTTTTATTGAAGATGAGAAACATACAACTGAAAACGGCATTTATTACTTCTGCGATGTTAAAATTGTAGTTATGGTAAATTTGCTTAAATCAAAACCTACAATCACTCACAGAGCAGATACGGAAGTTCAGTTAGATGTTATCAAACAAGCTCAAAAAAATGGAATGTTTACCGTTACAGGTATTGAAAAAGGAATCGCAAATGTTTTTAAAGGTTTTAATATACAAGGTGTTTTATTGACCGATATGCAACCTTTTCACGTATTCGCTATCACAGGAACTTTAAAATATAAAATTAATTGTTAATCATAAAAAATTAGAACTTATGGGAGTTTATCAAGAATGCAAAGTTTCTTCTACTGCTGGTAAAAATACAGGAGCAAAAGAGCAATGTTTCGAGGGATTATTTATTAGACCTGCCTTAGCGGTTTTAGGGTTTAGTTTTGCTTCTGCTGATGAAGCAAAAGACATCGCAAATTGGAATACTGCAATTGCAGAAAAGAAAATTATTCCTTTGTATGATGTAGAAGAATTTGCATCAGCAAATACAGAAGATACATTCTTCGAGGGTAGAAATAAAAAATACAGAACTGCAATTGGAAAAAAATCAAGCACTTTTTCAAGTTTCTTAGGCCTTTGCTCACATTCTGCATTAAAATCTTACCACGGAAAAGAAATGCAACTTTTTGAATTTACAGAAGATGGAGCTATTAAAGCGGTAATCAACGCTGATGGTTCAATCAAAGGACAAAAAGTAAATTTAATGGTTGGTAAAAGAGTTGATGCAACTGCTGACAGACCGCCAAGTACATTAGTAACCGTTGATTACAACGATGCTGATGAGTTTGAAGATAATGGAGCTATCCTAAGACCAACTTGGGAATTTTCTGAAATCTATGGTATCTTTGATGTAGAAATTGCACAGGTTTCGGCTTCTCCTACTGTTATCGAAGTAACTGTTCAAGAGGGTTGCGCTGGAGCTGGAGAAAAATTGACATCATTAGTTGATGGAGATTTTGTAGTGAAAAACGGAGCTGGAGAAGTTGTTTCAATTTCTTTTGTTACTGCTGACGCTAATGGTGTTTATCAATTGTCAGGAACTGGATTTACAACTGGCCATACGGTAAGTTTAAACGGTGTGGTTACAAACGTTGGTTTATCTTACGAAGCACCTCAACCATTAACAATTACAGTTTAATGGCTTCTTATCAAGGAATAACTTTTGCAAAGGACTATAATAAGTCCTTTGCAGATTTTAAAGACGAGTTTGGTTCATGCCACGTTTTTAAAAATATTCCAAGCAACAAGAGAGAACATGAACTAAAAAAGGCTTATAAAATAGCAACTGAAAAAAATGGCAAACTTCCAAACTCAATTAAAAAAGAAATCGAACCTATCAGCGAGTAAATTGCAAAAGGATTTATTTGATTTTATAAAAAGTATTGAGAAAGAAGTAGTGGCATTAAACGTTGAACAAATCAATGTAGAAAGCAAAGATGTAAACGAAAAGCCAATAGGATTTTATTCCTTTGCCACAGAATTAATTACTGGTGGCGCAAAAAAACAAGGCGACCCGTTTACAGGTAAAGACACAGGAGATTGGTTAGGTGGTTTTTATATGCAACAAGTTGGAACAAATTTAAGATTTGGCTCAACTGATGGTAAAACACAAGATATTCTTAAAAGTGATAACTGGCTTTCAGACGATTTGTTTGGTCTTTCAGATAAGGATTTAAAGGCACTAATCGCAGATAGATTAGTGCCTTTTTTTATCCAAAATACAAAAAAAATAATGGAAATATGATTTACGATTCACTTGATACAATACCATACAAATTATTCATAAAAATTGCTACAACAAATGATTATTCTTTGTTGAGCGATACTGAAACGAATTTAGATGTACTGGAGAAAGTTTGGAATAAATTATATGACGAGCATTTAAAATACGACAAAAGCAAAGACAATAAAAAAGTATTCAGGTTAAGTAAAGAAATAGAAGCATTACAAACGCAACAAAAAGTAGTGTTAATTGCTATTAGTTGCTTGAGTTTTGAATATAACGAAGAATTAGTTGAGATTTTGCGTCAATATGGGTACACTTTAAGAGATGATAATACACAGGTGTACTATGATGACCTAAAAAGAATACAAAGAGAATCTAACAGTATAAAATTTAAGATTAGCGTATTATCAAAACAATTACCAAAACAGGAAGAAACAAAGGCCGAAGAAAATGAATATACGGTTGATGATGTGATGGCAGGTTACACAATGATTGTTGGTTATGATATTGATTACAATATGGTAACTTACACAAAATTTCACGCAATACAAAAACAGGTTCATTTGAAGATAAAATCAGTAGAACAACAAAACCAAAAACCACAATAGCATGGCAAAAGATGGATTAATCACTCGAAAAGATATTATTGAAGATGAAGCCTTAAACTTCGGAGAAGTATATGCTTCAAATTTAAAAACTGCAATTGAAGCAAATAACAAATTGGTTAGTTCTGTAAAAGAATTAAACACGCAGGTTTCGCAATTTAAAGGAGCGCAAAATAGCGCAGATTTTTTAAGTGCAAAACAGGCACAGGTATTGGCTACTCAAAAAGTAATTGACGCAACTAAGGCGCAAGAATTAGCTGAAATATCATTGCAAAAAATAGAACAGGAAAGGCTTAAAACTTTAAAACAACAAGCCGACCTTGACGCTAAATTAGCAACAGGCAAGAAAACAAACACTCAATTGACTATTGAAGAAAGAGTTCAGAATGAGGTAAACAATAGAATTTTAAAAGAAGAAGCCAAAGAACGTTTAGGTTTAGTTGGAGCATATACCAAGCTAAATAAACAACGTACAGACGCAAAGAAAACTCTTTTGGACCTACTTAGTGCAGAAGATAAAAATAATGAAGCAATCAAAAAGGCACAGAGCGAATTTGATGCCTTAGATAAGAAAGTAAGAATGGCTGACCAAGCCGTTGGAGATTTCAGTAAAAACGTAGGTAATTATCCGAAATTAGATGCTCTTACAAATGGAATCAAAAACCTTGTAGGTGCATTTGGTTTAGTAGGTGGTATTCAATTATTTGCCGGAATTATCCAAGATGCCTATAAGAACATGAAATTGTTTGAACAAGGTATTGCTGATTTGAGTGCTATTACTGGAGCGACAGGCAAGGATTTGGAATATTTAAAAAACCAAGCCATTGAATTAGGCCAAGAAACAAAAGGTGGAGCGGTTGCCGTTGTAGAAGCTTATAAATTGATTGCGAGTGCAAAACCTGAATTATTAGATAATGTTCAAGCATTGAACCAAGTAACGGAAGCCGTATTGACTTTATCTAAGGCATCGGGTATGGAAATGGCTGATAGTGCTATTGCTTTAACAGACGCAATGAATCAATTTGGAGCATCGGCCGATGAAGCTCAAACTTATATTGATGCCTTAGCAAATGGAGCTAAATATGGTTCTGCTGAAATTCCACAATTAACAGAAGCGGTATTGAAATTTGGAGCAGTTGCAAGAAGTTCAAATGTAAATATAAAAGAAAGTGTTGCGCTGGTTGAATTATTGGCTGAAAACGGATTGAAAGGAGCGGAAGCAGGAACGGCTCTTAGAAATGTTTTATTGAAAATTTCAGCTCCTGATGCTTTACCAAAACGAGCAAAAGAAGAATTAGAGGGATTAGGTATTTCATTAAATAAGTTAAAAGACAGCTCTATTCCGGTACAGGAAAGGCTTGAAATGCTTAAGCCTTTATTAAGAGATAATGCTTCAATTGTTAAATTATTTGGTGTTGAAAATGCAACAGCGGCCATCAATATTATTTCGCATACTGATAGGCTAAAAGAGTTGACAAGCAAAATGGGTGAATACGGAACTGCAAACGAACAGGCTCGTATTAGAATGAATACCGTGCAAAATAAAACAGAAGTAATGAAATCAACTTATGATAGTTTGATTTTGTCAATTGCTACTGGTAAAGGAGTTATATCAGGTTTTTTCGGAACAATGATTGATGGTATAACCGCTGGGTTAAAGGATTTAATTAGATTAAATACTTCTTGGGATGAATTAAATGCTAAAGCAAAAGTATCAGGTCAAAAAACAGGTACTAAAATGTTTGCTGGTCAATTTGAAAATTTAAAAGGAACTGGTAGTGATGCAGAAATTGCGCAATCAATTAAAACTGTTGCTACAAGGGATTATAAAATTCTTTTAGGTGCTTATAAGAAAAACGAAAAAGCAATCAAAGAATTTAATCCTTATGCGATTAATATTAGTGGACCAAGTGGTAAAGATTTAAAACTTGAAAAAGAAAGGCTTACAAAAGAATTAGCAGAAAAGGCTCAAATTATAAAAGAAGCCAATAAAAAAATGTTGCCTACAACTAAAAAAACAGACACACCTGTTGTTACTACTGCCGGTCCTGCTGAATTAACAGATAAAGAAAAAAAAGCACAGGCAAAAGCATTAAAAGATAAATTAGATGCACAAAAAAGGCTTTCTGATAGTTTGTACGAACTTGAAAAACAAAAATTAGAGCGTACAATTAAAGTTAATGAAGAAATTGCTGGAGATTCAACAATGACTGACGAAGTTCGTATTCAATCTTTAAAAAATGTACAGGAAAAAGGTATTGAATTAGCGAATTTAACTAAACAACATTCTTTAGACCAAGATAAATTTGTACTTGAAAAAGATAAATTAAATGCAAATGATAAGGTTAAAATTAATGAAGAAGCAGAAAATAAGATTATTGATGTAAAAGCAAAAGCAACTAAAGAAATTAAAAAGTTGCAAATGTTTGATGAAGCAGATTACCAAAAGGTTTTAGATAATAAATTGTCTATTATTAACGTGAATATGAATGCTGAATTAGAAGCAGAAAATAAACGTTTCCAAGCCTTAGGAGATTTGAATAAACTAAGTGAAAGAAAGAGAGAAAAAGCAGTTGAAGAACACGAAAAAAACATATTCGAAATCAAGAAAAAATATGCGATTGAAGCCTTAAAATTACAAATTGCAAATCTTGAAACTGAATTACAGGCAAATGATAAATTACCTGCTGAATTACAATTGTCTGCTGAAAAAAGGCAAAAGATTGAAGAAACACTAAGTAAGGCAAAACTTGACTTGAGTGAGCAAGAAAATAGTAAAAGTAAAAAAACAGTTGAGCAAAAGAAAATAGAAGCTACTCAAATACTTGAAATAAGTAGCCAATTGACTGGAGCTTTGTCTGATTTAGGTAATTCATTGTTTGATAATAAAATCAAGCAAATTGACGATGAAATCAGTAAGAATAACGAGTTTTATGATAAGCAAATTGAATTGGCTGGTAATGATGAGAAACAAAAAGATTTACTTCAAAAAGAACGCGATAAAAAGAATGATGAATTAGAGAAAAAGAAAAAGAAAGAACAGTACAAACAGGCAGTATTTAATAAGGCAAGTGCATTAGCACAAGCAAGTATCTCAACTGCTCTTGCAGTGCTTAACGCTTTAAACTCTCAACCTTTTATGCCAATGGGTCCTATTATGGCAACCTTAGCAGGTGTTATGGGTGCAATTCAAATAGGTGCGATTTTAGCAACTCCAATACCTAAATACAAAACAGGTAGAACAGGTGGTCCAGCAGAGTTAGCAATTGTCGGTGATGGTGGAGTTCCCGAAGTTATTGAGCGTAAAAACGGAATGGTTGAAATTACCCCAAACAGAGATACATTAGTTCAATTATTAGAGGGCGATAAAGTACATAGTTCAGTTGATGCCTATAATAAAATGCAAAAAAGATTACTTTTGTCAAGTATTGATTCGGAAGCAAGAACAATGAACTCATTTCAACAAAAAACCACAGAAGCTAAATACGGCAAGGAATTGGTAGAAGAAATGAAACTTACTCGCAGAGCAATCGAGAAAAATAGAACAAAAGTCAGCAATAATATCAAAGTTGATATTCCGCATTCTATTTGGAAACATAAAAACACAAATTGGAACTAAAATGGGAAATGTAAATACACAATTTTTTGACAGAGTAAGATACACTTTGAAAAGTTCTAAAGTTGATGATTTGGTTATAATTGAACCTGAGGGTTGGCAAACTGATGAAAAAGAATTTGCAAGACACGAACAGTATCATGGTATATTTGTTCGTTTCTCAAATTCATTAAAATTCATTGGAGAAGCAATGGAGTATATTGAATTAATTTTGGATTTATACGGAATTAACGAGCAGGTTGAGCTTGTTAGAGAAGAAAGACATCCATTGACTGATGTGTGGACTTTAACATATTCGGGATATTTAGATTTAAGCACTTGGGAGAAAGAAGATAACAAGGTAAGTGTAAAATTTAATTCAGGTGGTATTGAGCAGTTATTAAAATCAAGAGAGGGAGAAGTTGTCGAGCTTGATAGATTAACCACAATTGATGGAAAAATAATTCCCGAAATGCCTATTGCAAATGTTGAAGTTGATGGTAGAAATATTTTTCTTAAATCTGTATTTGATGTAAAAGACACCGCAAACGAAATATTTTTATACAACCAAACAAATGGGCAGACAAGAGGTTGTACAATTTCTGCTCCTTTAGAACTTGTTAGTAAATCACACGAAAACGCTCATAGTATAATTTTAGACACAAGATATGGCGATGATAGTTGGGATAGAACCGCAAACGGACAGGCATCAAATTTATTCTTTGCAGTAAGTGATAGAAAAAGAACATTTAGGCTTAAATTTTCTTTAACTTTTGATGTAAATGTGTTGGAGTATGACGATATTAATTTCTTTAGATTTTGGGTAAGACTTGCGAAATTCCAAAATAATACAGATTTTAATTTAAAAGAAAATGATATACTTTTTACGACAGACAGTTTGTCAAGAGTACAAGGTAGGAGTTTCAAATTAGATTACGACAAAACCATAACCTTAGAAGTTGGAGAAAGTTTAGGTTTGCTATTTGACCAAAATATGGATGGTAGAAACGGTTATAGTGCGCACCTACATATCAACTGTAAAAACATACAATGTAATTTGCAAATTGAAGAAGATTCATTTACCGAAAAATCAACCACAAAAGCATATTTATTACACGAAGTTTTAGACAGGTTGGTTACAATTGGAACAAACGCTCAAAATTCTTTTTATAGCGACTTTTTAGGCAGAACAGATATTGGGTATGCACAAGATGGAAAAGGTAGCTTAATTGGAATTACTCACGGATTTTGGATTAGAGGATTTGACAAATATCCATTACCAAGTGAAAGTCCAAAAGTTGTAAATTTATTTAAACCTTTAGCAACTTCATTTAAAGAAAGCCTTACTTCATTAACAGCAGTTTTAAACGTTGGAATTGGAATTGAAAAAGTAGGTTATAAAGAAATAGTTAGGCTTGAAGAACTTGATTATTTTTATAGTAGAAATGTTACCATAAGACTACCAAACCAAGTTAAAAATGTAAAAAGAAGAATTGCGACAAATTACTATTATTCTTCATTGGAGTTTGGGTATGAAAAAGGTGGTGTTTACGAAGAAGCAATGGGCCTTGACGAATACAATGCTAAATCTACCTTTACAACGGTAATCAATAGATTAAAAAGCACCTATTCACAGGTTAGTAAATGGAGAGCTGATGGTTATGGTTTTGAATTTGCAAGAAGAAAACCTAAAAGCATCAACGATACAGAAGATACACCTTACGATAGTGATACTTTTTTAATGGATTTAAAAAGAGGTTTTGTTGGTAATTATTTGCAAAGAAAATGGCAAGATGATTTCGACCAAATTCCTACTGGAGTATTTAGTCCTGAAACGGCAACAAATTTAAGGTTTAGTCCTTTTAATTGTTTGCTTCGTCATTCTTGGTGGTTTGGAGCTTGTCTTAGTAAATATTCTACAGAGTATGTTCGTTATGCCAGTTCAACTGCAAATAGTGCCTTAAAAACAAAATTAATAGGTTCTGTTGAATATGCTGAAAATGGAAACATAATAGATACTGAATTAAAGAAAAATAGATTTGAACCTGTTGAAATTGAATTTGAGCATATTTGTGATTTCAATATCATGCAACAAATTAACGGTACAAGTGTTATCTTTGGAAAGAAAATTTTAAACGTATATGGTTTGGTAGAATTTATAAATGAAAAAAATGAGCTTGAAAGAGGTTATTTATTCAATCTTAAACCAAACGGTAACGGACAATGGAAAGTATTAAAATCAAATAGATAAATCATGGCATATTCAAGCGTATTACTTCAATTTACAGGAGTACCTTTGGTAGATACTGCATTAAGTATTTATGAATCAAATTTAGGTTTAAATTTATATGAAATATTTAAAGACGAAAGGATTTTAAATGGAGAAGTAATTTTACCGCCTTATGAAGAAGTTCACGAAAGATATATTGGTTATGTATCTACAAATTATAAAAATGCTTTCAATGCTGATTATAATATTTCAGGATTATTTACTGTAGAAAGTACTATTGGAGAATTTGGAACGGGTATTGGTACGGTAAGAATTACTGCAAATTATCCGAACGCAGTATTTGAAATAGGCGAAACGAATCCAAATATTGTAGTATCAATAGATAATCAAGTAAGTGCGCCAAGTTTTTCAATTGGAAATATAACTTTTTCAAATGCTTCTTCAAACGCTTGTGGCAATGTAAAAGTAAATGTTGAAACTTCTGAATTAGCTTCTAAAATTATATCTCCTTTTCAATTAAATGGTAATACCCAAAATCCATTCAGTTTTGATTGGGTAAGAGGTCAAGTAATTAGTTTGATTGTAGAAAATGCGCTTGGAGTTCAAGCACAGAAAACAATCACTTTACCAAATCCATTAAACCAAAATAATTTTGATGTAATTATAAATAACAGTCCTTATGGTGCGACTGTGATTGTTACAAATGTAAATTCAAATGGATTGGTATTACAATATAGCCTTGATGGTATTGTATGGCAAACTGAAAATGTATTTAGCGAACTGCCAGTTGGAGAATTTACACTTTATGTTAAGGACCAATTAGGTTGTCAATTCAATAAAAATTACACGGTAAATGAATTTGGTATTCAAGACCCATTTTTCTACATTTCTAAAAGCAATTCAATACGATACGCCAATAGAGTTACATGGGATAATTTAACTCAAAAAACAGACGAGAACACTTTGTCTTGTGAAGCAGATGTAAAAGTGCCTTACAAGGAAGTTCAGCAATTTTGTACAGATGATTATATTATTACACAATTCAAGTCAAATTTTGAAACAAATACGGCAACAGTAATAAAAGCAGATGGAACAGAAGTTAATATTCCAGTTGATAAAAAAACTTCAAATATTGGCATCAAAGACAAAAGAACTGCAATCAAATACAACCTAACAAACGGTAAAACAGGAATTTATTTTACTACTGGAGCAACCTATGATTATTTAAGTGGTTTGCCTATTGGTACATACGCATTAAATGGAGATTTGCCTGAATATGCAATTATTGGAAATTATATTTCTTTTGAGAGTAATTGGTTTAAAATTGAAGACATTGTCTTTGACGAAGCTAAAAATGCCAACGTTCTTGTTGTTAGCAATATTTATACCGGCTTAGATACTCAAGTAGTGGTTGGAAGTATTTACAATAGGTTTGAATACGAAATTTATGAGTTTGGAATCAATATGACTTCATTTGATGATTTATACATTGAAGTAAAATTAGAATGCACAGACAGTAATTTTTCAACCATAACTTATTTAAGCGAACAAATTTTAGTTAAACAGGAACACGAAAATACATTAGAAATTAGATATAAAAACTTAACTAATACAGATGTTTATTATAGCACAGATATTGAGCATTTAATTAGAATACCTTATACGCATTTGAAAGGTAAATACGATGAAGAAAGTGATACCTATAAAACGGATAGTAAAACAGTTCTTCTTGATGCTACTTTATACGAGGTTGACGATATTGTTTTTGAACCTGTAACAAAAGAAATGTGGCGAAAATTAGTAATTGCCTTATCACACGAAATTGTTTCTTTAAACGGCATTGGTTACGTTAAAAACGGAAACTTTAATACGGAAGGACCTTTAAATGATTCTAACCTTTATGTTTTAACAGCTACAATGATTAAAACCGGAAGTGTTTATAATAGTCAAACAAATGGCAATTTAGACTTTACAGGAGAGGAAGTTGAAGTTCCAGCATTACTAAACACAGATACTGGATTTGTAAGAGTATAAAAAAGAAAACCGCTTTAATTAGCGGTTTTTTTATGTTTAATTTTTTCTAAGTTCAAAAATACTTTCTTTGGTATCTTCATCAATAATAGATATTTTTTTGTGTTCGTGATAATGATGATGAACTGATTTGTCTATAAAAGTGTATGATGTTTCCTTTGGAGTTGGAAATAATAATTCTGCAACAAATCTACCTATAAGCCAACCACCATAGGAAAAGAAGAAAAACAAAAGTAGAATTATTAAAATCATAGATACAAATTTAGCGATTAGATTCTTTTAAGAATTGTCATTTGCTAATTTATAGTGATTTTAAATAAAATTAAATTGATACATTTGTAAAAACAAAAAAAAAGAAAATATATGAGCTTTCAATCATTTGTTACAGAAAAACTTCAAACCATTATCAATAGGCTGAATGCAATTGATAATAATTCAAGAAATATCGATGATTTGCCAAGTCAAACGGTACTTGATTTAAGTTCTAAAATTCACGTTTCAAGAGGTGGAGTTTCAGAAAAATTAGATTTGCAAACATTAATCAATCAAATAAATTCAAGCAGTTTTAATCAAATAGTAAGCATTGGAACAATTACTTTGGCTGGTAATGTAGTGAGCATACCTTTAGGTGCGCAATGGAAAATTAACGGTTTTTTTTATGGTACAGATGTAGATACAAATATCACAGTACCTTATGCTTCAACAGATATGAATAGAATTGATATTTTGGTTGCAAATACCTTAAATCAAATTGTATTGATACAAGGCATTGAATCGGAAGATATTGCAATTAGACCTAATATTCCAATTGATACAATTTTAGTCACTCAATTAACTGTAAATGATGGTGGTATTGTAGTTGACCCACCTGTAATTCAAGGCTTTTATGTTTACGATTACATTTCTTCGGGTTCACAAGATTTTAACCTGCCAGTTGGAGTAAAAGTTATTTCTGTTGTAATTGATAGAGCACCGCAATATAGAGATGAATGGTCGCAAGTAGAACGAGTATTAACAATAATTCCAACGTTAGAAGTTGGTTCAAAAATAACAGTAACCGGATTAATTTAAAAACTATGAAAACAAGATTATTATTTTTAGTATTACTTTTTAGTTTTGGAATGTATGGGCAAAACCCAACCAAATTTGAAAAGATTAAAATTACTGCAAACACACAAGACAATGGAGTAGCTCGTATTCTTGTTCAAGATGCGACTACTGGAGAGGTTAAATGGATTTTAAAAAGTATTTTAGATGGTAAATTTAACCAACCAACTGGAAATTCTACTCAATATTTAGATGGAGCAGGAAATCCAACCGCTTTTCCTACATTAAATCAAGCAGATAGAGTTGTTGCAGAAGTTAGAAATGAAACAGGCGCAACGGTAACAAAAGGTACGGTTGTTTATTTAAACGGTGCAAGTGGTGGAAAGGCTTTAATTCAAAAAGCTCAAGCAAATGCAGAATTAACTTCAAGTGGTACTTTTGGAGTAATTCAATCAGATATAAATAATAATGCCAATGGTTATGCAGTAATTATTGGTTCAGTTACTGGATTGAATACTTCTTCTTATACTGCTGGAAATGTTTTATGGTTAAGTCCAACGGTTGCAGGTGGATATACCACAACAAAGCCATCAGCGCCAAATCACGCTGTTTATGTTGGTATTGTAACGGCTTCAAGCACAACACAAGGTTCAATTGAAGTTAAAATACAAAACGGATATGAATTAGATGAATTGCATAACGTTTCAATTACTTCAAATGTAAATAACGATGCTTTGATTTATGATTCAGCGACAGGACTTTGGAAAAATAAACAAATTGTAACAGATGCAATTGTAGATGAAACGACAACAGTAGCACCATCGCAAAATGCCGTATTTGATGCCTTAGCTACAAAAGAACCTACAATTGCTTCGGGAACAACTTTGCAATATTATAGAGGAGATAAAACGTGGCAAACACTTGATAAAACGGCAGTAGGTTTAAGTAATGTTGACAATACGAGTGATTTAAATAAACCTATTTCAACAGCAACTCAAACGGCTTTAAATGCAAAAGAAAATACTGCAAATAAAAATACGGCAAATGGTTACGCTGGATTGGGTAGTGATGGAAAATTAATTTCTAATCAATTACCTGCAATCACGATTACTGATACATTTGTTGTAGGTTCTCAAAGTGCAATGTTAGCTCTTACGGCTGAAACAGGAGATGTGGCAGTAAGAACGGACTTAAGTAAATCCTATATTTTAAAAGGTAGCAATCCATCAGTTTTAGCTGATTGGCAGGAACTTCTTTCGCCAGTTGATGGAGTTACGAGTGTTTTTGGTCGTGTTGGAAGTGTTGTAGCAAATACTGGCGATTATACAACGGCACAGGTTACAGAAACAACAAATAAAAAATACCAAACAGATGCACAGGCTTTATATAACGATGCAACGAGTTCAATTCAAACTCAATTAAATTCAAAAGCTAACGATTCAAATGTGGTACATAAAACTGGCGATGAAACTGTAGCAGGAGTAAAAACATTTTCAAATCTTACTAATTTTTCTACTTATGGAATTAAAATCAATACAAATGGCTGGGTAACACCAAATCAAGTTTATGGCGAAACAGGTAATTTTTTTGTAAATTATAGTGGAAATGGAAATACAATTATTGGTAATTCAACTGGGAAAGTAGGAATCGGAACCACATCGCCAAGTGGAATTTTACACATTAACGCAGGAGCTTTAGCCGATACTAATATTAGAGTTCAATCAGGTGCTTCGGGTAATCATGCTAAATTAACTTTTTCAAATAGTTTAAATGATGTTTTTTGGACAGCTGGATACAGAAGCGGAACAGGTGATTTTGGTATTAATTACGGTGATAGTTTTAATTCAACAGGGATAACAATTAACACATCAGGCAACGTAGGTATAGGAACAACGAGTCCAACAACAAAATTAGATGTAGCAGGCACTGGTCGATTTATAACTGGATTAACAGTTGATTCTGGAACTACACCTTTTTTATATTTTTCATCTGCAAGAACGTCAGGTAATAGTGGTCATATTAAAGATGATGGAAATATGTCGTTTGTTAAAACTGAAGCCGGTGGTGGTTTTAAATGGTTTAATAACTCTACCGCATTAATGCATTTAGATTCAGGAGCAAATTTAGGAGTTGGAATTGTAAATCCAAGCGCAAAATTAGAAGTTCAAAATGGTGTTTTAGGAGCAAGTATAAAGGTTAGTAATTCAGGCGGAGGTTATGCAAGTTTAGATGTGTCATCAAATGCGTCTTCTGTAGCTTCTTTAAATTTTACGAATTCATTATCTTTAAATGGTGGAAATGTAGGAATAGGTAATGCAAATCCAGCATATAAATTATCAATAATTCCACCATCTACTTATGGAAATGCAGAAGACGGAAATATTAATATAAATTCAGCTCCTTCAGGCGGTACAGTAAGTTCTCCTACAACAGTTGGTGGAATAGTTTTTGGAGACCAAAACGTAACAAATGGATATTCTGGCAGAATAGCCGTTATTCAAGACAATCCTTCTGCTTCTACTTCTTCTCATATGAGATTTTATACAAATGCAGGAGGTGGAAATACAATAACGTCAGAAAGAATGCGTATAACTTCAAATGGTAATGTCGGTATTGGAACTACTGCCCCGATAAATGGTGGTAATGCTGCAAAATGGATTACAACAGAGGGAACTACGAATTATAGTGGTGGATTAGTTGCTTCTATTAATGGAAATGCAAAAGCATATTTTTATTCACAAGATAACTATGCTATTGTACAAGGAGCTTCAGGTCAAGGTGTTAAACTAATGCCTAATGGTGTTGATGGATTAACAATGAATTCGTCAGGAAATGTAGGAATAGGAGTTGCACCTGATGCTGGTAGGCTAAAAGTTCAAGGGGTTACAAGTATAGGGCAATTTACAAATGGAACAGCGACAATTGATGCTTTTGGTGGTATTGCATATTATTGCAATTCAGATACTTCTCACGCTATGGGAATTTATAATAATGGAAATTATTTCTTTACGGGTTCAAATGTTTCTGATATAAGAGCAAAAGAAAAAATAACTGATTTAAGTTTTAATGCCACTGAAAAGTTATTATCATTTAAGCCAAAAAGCTATTTTATGAAAAATGACCCAAATCAAATCAGATACGGATTTATAGCACAAGAAGTAAATGAAATTTTACCTGATTTAGTTTGTGGAGATATTGAAGGAGAAGATTATGTAGGTTTAGATTATAATGGGATAATACCTGTATTAGTAAAATCAATACAAGAACAACAGGCACAAATCAAAGAATTGCAAAAAGAAATCGAGATTTTAAAAAATAAATAACCTTTAAATAAATAAATTATGCAAACATTTTTAGAACAATTATTAGGAACTACAAACTTGCCAACCTATTTAGCTTGGTTTGTTTTAGCTTTTATTGGTGCATTTACGGCAATATTAGTTAGAGCGCAGGTAAAGTATAAACAATCAAAAGAAACACCAAAGGAATGGTCTTGGAGCTTCTTATTCCACGATAATATTATAAATTTAGTAGTTGGATTTTTCATAACCTTTATTTTTTTAAGGTTTTCAAATGAAACTCTAAAAGTTGAACCAAGTGCTTGGATTGCTTTGTTGGTAGGTGCTACCAATAATGAAATTGCTTTGCGATTTGTTAAATATGGATTGAAAGCGAGAAAGTAAGTAGAATCCACAAATGCCCTTAAATGATGAATTACGTTAAAGAAACAATTTGCAGAATGATTTTAATGGTTGATAATAGGCCAACCATATTAGAAAAACTGCATTACTTGGTTGGATTGGTAGTTACCTTTGGTCCAATAGCTTATATTTTAGATGGATTGAATTTATGGTTTGAAAACAATCAACAATTTTCATCATTTGTGATAATTTGCCTTTTGGTAAATTTACTGGTAGGAGTAAGGTACCATAATAAAATGGGAACATTTAACTGGAAAGAGTTTTTTGTTAAAAATATTGAAATGTGGGTAATTCTTATTTTGGTATATGGATTGCTTGAAATGCTTAGAATTACTGCCGGAAACAATTTTGTAGGCGAGGGATTCAAGGTATTGATACAGGTAATGACTTTGCTTTATCCAATATCAAAAGCATTAAAAAACATTTATATTCTTTCAAATAAAAAATTTCCACCATCATTTATTATGGATAAAATTTATACTTTTGAAAAAAATGGGGATTTAAACGATTTATTCCATATTGATAAAAAGCAAGATGATAAATAGGAAAGAAACATATTTACAGATAAACAAAAACTTTGGAAAACTCTCTACCAAACAGGTAGAGGGTTTTGAGGTTTTTTTCGATACCTACGAAAGTTTAAATATTGGTAACAGAAAAAAATTAGCATATATTTTAGCGACTGTTTGGCACGAAACTGCCAAAACAATGCAACCAATAGAAGAATTTGGAAAAGGAAGAAAAAGAAAATATGGTAAAAGAGTTTGGCTAAGTGGCAAACCATATACTGATATACCGCATATTTTTTACGGTCGTGGGCATACACAAAACACTTGGCGAGATAATTATTTAAAACTTACAAAAGCAAATACAAAAGGCTGGGATTTTGTAAACAATCCAAATTTGTTATTAAAAACTGAACAAAGTGTTTGGGCCACATTTTATGCAATGACAAATGGTCTTTATACAGGCCGTAAATTAAGCGATTATTTTAACGAAAAAACAAATGACGCAAAAGGTGCAAGAAGAATAATAAACGGCACAGACAAAGCATTGTTAATATCGTTATACCACAATAAATTTTTAAACTCAATCAAATAAAAACTATGAAAAATTTTCTAACAAAAACAAAGAATTTTATTGCTCGAAATTGGGCAATGCTCTTAATTACATTAGGAGCAATCAGTTATTCGTTTTCTTCTTATGTAAACGAACAAAAATATAAGGAAAATATTAAGGCTTTAAATAGTCAAGTGATTACTTATAAATTAAAAAACGGACAGTTGGTATCTTCTGCTCAAAGTTTAAAATTAGATAAAGACGAATTAAATCTTATGCTGACGCAAAAAGACAAGGAGTTAGCGTCTAAATTTTCAAAAGTGAAAACAGTTACCAAGATTGAAGAAAAGATTAAATTTGATACCATTAAAATCGTTTATAAAGACACAATACCTTGTAATTTTAAAAAGACAGGAGCAATTGTAAAAAAAGATTATTCGTTGAATTATATAAGCACTCAAAAAGGAGTAAAAATTGCAAACATTTCAATGACAGATAGTATTACAATTGTAACTGGAACAAAGAGAAATTGGTGGTTAGGAAAAGAAACAAATACAATTGATGTTTCACACACCAACGAGCTTGTTAAGGTAAATGAGATAAAACATATTGATACACAACCAAAAAAGAAATGGTATGATACAGATGTATTTAAGTTTTCTCTTGGTGTTATTTTAGGCGCAATGTTCTAATAAAATACAACCTTAATTCAAAAGCACTTCTTATTGAAGTGCTTTTTTTATTATTTAAAATTAATATAAATTAACCACAAGATGTATTTTCTATATGTATTTTAAATACATTTGTTCTATACATTTTAAAAACGTAAAACAATGGCAAAAAAATTAGTAATGAAAGATGAAGTTTTTGAGTTAATTCAAAAAGATTTATCACTTAGGCAAAAAATTGCAGTATCGGAACAGGTACAGGACAATAGTATTAGAGTGCTTTGCATCAATAAAAGTAAACGGTTGTCGGAATATAATATTTTGAATATTATAAAAGAACATACTGGATTGAAAGACAAAGACATTTTTGAAACCGAAAAACAAAAATAAGATGGCGGTTGAAGTAGGACAGATTTACAAAACAAAACAGAAAGTTTTTCTTAGAGTAAAAACGATAAGAGAAAGCGGACTTTGTACAATGCAGTTATTAGATAAGAATTTAATTCCTGTTGAAGAAGTTAGAAATACAAAAGGCCATATTGTTTTAAGGGCTGAAAGATTTTGTACGATTGAAATAATTGAAACCTTTAAAAAAGTAAAAAATGGAAATTAAAAGAATAAACGGCAAATGGACCGTAAATGGTAAAATGTATCAAGATTTATCATTTGAGGAACAAAACAACCTGAACAATTTCATTGATTATATGAAAGAAGCCTATTTGGTTTTAAACAAGAAAAAGAAAACAGAAATGGAGATTTTAATCGAAAGATTTGTGAGTTCATTGTTTGTATTAGCATTAATTTTCTTTATCTTAATGGTGGTAATCAAAACAATTAGTAAATAAATAATAACAATTAAATTTTAATAAAATGAAAAGAATAACGATTCAAAAAATGAGTTTGACCAACTTTAAAGGTGTTAGAAAATTAGACTTAAATTTCAACAAAAAAGAAACTAATATCTTTGGAGATAACGGTACTTTTAAAACAACAACGTTTGACGCTTTTACTTGGTTACTATTTGGAAAAGATAGTACGGATAGAAAAGATTTTCAAATTAAAACTCTTGACAAAAACAATGCAACAACTGATAAGGTTGAATGTGAGGTAAATGCAGTTTTATTGGTTGATGGTGTTGTTATAAGTTTAAGACGTATTTTAAAAGAAAACTGGACTAAAAAAAGAGGTTCAGAAACGCAAGAGTTTACAGGTAATTCAACAGAGTATTACTGGAACGATGTGCCAATGCAATTAAAGGAATATCAATTGAAAGTAGGTTCTATTTTAGATGAACAGGTTTTTAAAATGATTACCAATCCATTTGCCTTTAATAGCTTAAAATGGAACGAAAGAAGAAATGTGTTGATTCAAATAGCTGACGATGTCAATGATTTAGACTTGGCCGGAACAGAAAAAGAATATTTGGATTTATTGGAGCAATTAACACAAGGCAAAACGCTTGAAGATTACAAGAAACAAGTCAATGCCAGTATTACAAAAGCAAAACAGGACCTTAAAAACATTCCAACTCGTATTGATGAGGTAATTAAGACAAAGGTTGAAGATTTAGATTTTGACGCAATACGAAAAGAAATTGCAGAAAAGGAGCAGGAACTTGAATCAATTGATAAAAAAATTAGTGATAAGTCCAGCGAGTTTGATAAGATTTTAAAAGTTGAAAACGAAAAGAAATTCAATGCAAATAATATCAGATTGCAAATAGAAACTCTAAAAGGAAATTTAAAACACGAATTAGAGCAAAAAACTATCAAATCCGATGCTGAATTAGTAAAAGCAACTAATTTATTCAATGATAAAAATTTGGAGCTTACAACGGCTGAAACAACTTTTACAAATGTCAGCAATAGATTAATTTCTTTAGATGCTAATATTTTATCATTAAAAGATGATATTGAAAATAAAAGAAACGAATGGACTGTTGAAAATAACAAAAAATTTGTTTTAGACGAAAACAATACCTGTTGCCCTACCTGCAAAAGAGAATTTGAAGCAGATGATTTAGAGCAAAAAAGAGCAGAGTTAGAAGAAAACTTTTTAGCAGAACAAAGCAAAAAGAAATCTGATATTAACACAAAAGGAAAAGCACTTGCAGAAGAATTGGCAGGGCTTGAAAATGAAGTTGTTTCTCTTTTTGAAAGAAAAGGAAATGGAGCTAAAATTATTGAAAAAATAAAATTAGAGTTAGAAACCTTAAAACAAAATGTTCAAATACAAAAAGAGTTATTTGAGCAACCTGTTGAAACAAATGGTTCAGATTTTGAAATTGAATTAAATTCTAACGAACAGTACCTAAATCTTCAACAAGAATTAGAAAAGGTATTGGCTACAATTATAGAAACTCCAGCAATTGACACAGACGAATTAAATGCTCGTAAAAACGCATTAAGAGCTGAAATTAATGTATTGCAAGGCCATCTTCGTAATGAATCACAGAACAATGCAGTTGATGCAAGAGTAAAGGATTTAGAAAAAGAAGAAGATGTACTTACTCAACAAATTTTGCAGGTAGAAAAAACATTATTTATAATTGAAAAATTTAATAGGTTGAGAGTTGATGCAATTGAATCAAGCATTAATAAGAAATTTAAAATTGTAAAATTTAAAATGTTTGAAACTCAAATTAATGGTGGCGAAGCAGAGTGTTGCGAAACTTTAATAAATGGAGTGCCTTTTAGCGATGCAAATACAGCTTCTAAGGTAAATGCTGGATTAGATATCATTAACACGCTTTGCGAGTTTTATGATGTAAATGCTCCAATATTTATTGACAATAGAGAATCAGTTGTAAAACTAACTGAAACTGAATCGCAGGTTATTAATTTAATTGTAAGCGAAAAAGATAAAACATTAAGAGTTGAGTAGATAAAATACCCTTTTTAAGTAATTGAAAAGGGTTATTTAAAATCTTTATAAATTAATTTTTAATGTATTTTTAATACATATTTTTAATACATTTACGAATAATAAATTTTTAATTTAAAATTGATAAAAAATGAGTACACAAACACAGCCAACGACAGCGTTGGAAACGGTAAAAAAAGACATTACAACAAACGTTTTGAATAAAATACAAGCGTTTCAAGAATCGGGAGAGCTTAGATTGCCACAAGATTATAGCGCAGAAAATGCTTTAAAAAGTGCTTATTTAATTTTGCTGGAAACCAAAAATACCAATAATCAATTTGCGCTTGAACACTGTACAAAAGAAAGTGTCGCAAATGCTTTATTAAAAATGGTAGTTTGGGGATTGTCGCCATTAAAAAAACAATGTGATTTTATTATGTACGGCAATAAATTAGATTGCGGTATTGAATACACAGGAAATATTGTTTTAGCTAAAAGGTATGGTGGATTAAAAGACATTAAGGCAAATGCTATTTTAGATGGCGACGATTTTGTTTTTGAAGTTGACCCACTAACTGGCAGAAGAAAAATTGTCAAGCACGTTCAAACATTAGAAAACATTGGTAATAAAACTGTCAAAGGTGCTTATGCTATTTGTACAATGAATGATGGAACTACTGATGTAGAAATTATGAATATGGCGCAAATTATGCAGGCATGGCAACAAGGAGCGATGAAAGGTAATTCTCCAGCTCACAAAAACTTTCCGGACCAAATGGCCTGTAAAACCGTAATCAATAGAGCTTGTAAATTATTGGTAAGAGGTAGTGATGATGCCGTGTTGTACAATAAAGAAGATGAAGAAAAAATTGAAACAACGGCAGAAGATACAAAGTTTGAAATCAAAACAAAAGCTAATAAAAAAGTTTTAGATTTTGAAGATGCAGAAGTTGTAGAGCCAATTGTGGTAAGTGATGAAATTGCTAAAGAAGAAGTTAAAACAGAAGATAAACCAACGTTTTAATGAACTTAAAAGTTATTTCAACTGGTAGTATTGGAAATTGTTACCTGCTCGGAAACGAGCAGGAAGCAATTCTATTAGAGTGCGGAGTTAATATTAATCAAATAAAAAAAGCCTTAAATTTTAATTTTAAAAATGTAAAAGGTTGTTTGGTTACTCACGAACATAACGACCATTCTAAAAGCATTCAACAAATTGTAGAATTAGGTATTGATGTTTATTCTTCAAAAGGAACGTTTCAAAACTTAAAAAATCAATTTGTAAATCATAGAAAAAAAACAATTGAAGCTGGAGTTGTTTTTAACATTGGTAATTTTAAAATAATTGCCTTTGATGTAAAACACGATGCAAAACAACCTTTTGGTTATTTAATACAGCATAACAATTGTGGTAAAGTGCTTTTTTTAACTGATACTTACTTTTGCGAATATACTTTTAAAGGATTGAACAATATTATTATTGAAGCAAATTATTCAAAGGAAATTATTGATAAGAAATACGGAATTGATAGTAATAAAGAATTTCTTAAAAATAGAGTTTTAAGGTCTCATTTTTCACTTGAAAACTGCAAAGATATGTTATCGGCAAACGACTTAACAAACGTTAATAATATTGTTTTAATTCATTTGTCAGATACTAATTCAAACGAAAAAGAATTTAAAAAACAAGTTGAAACACTAACCGGAAAAACTACTACTGTGGCAAGTGCTAATATGGTAATTCCTTTTTCTAAAACACCTTTTTAAAATGTCAACAAAAGAAATTTTTAATCAATACAATAAAAAATTAAAACAAAAATTCATTCCTAAAAAAGGAGAATTGATTGAATGTAATTCTGTTATTGATGTAAATGATAAAGCATTTCACAAACCAATTCCAAAAATAAATGTGGTACAATGCAACTAAGGAAATAGACGTTCAAAGAGCTATTGAAAGAATAAAGTATTTTATTAAGCACGAAAAAACCTTTGAATTAACTGAAAAGAAACGTATTCGTTCTATAAGTCAAAATTCATATTTACATTTAATTTTATCTTGGTATGCCTTAGAATATGGAGAAACTTTGGAGTATATAAAACAAGAAGTATTTAAGAAATTTGTTTGCAAGGATTTGTTTTATTACGAGCATATAAATAGAAAAACTGGAGAGGTAAGAGATGGATTTAGAAGTACGGCTGATTTAAATACACAAGAAATGACAACTGCCATTCAAATGTTTAGAGATTTTTCAGTAAAACAGGCAGGTATTTATTTGCCTGAACCAAGAGATTTAGCATTATTAAATGAAATCCAAATTGAAGTAAATAATAATAAACAGTATTTATGAAAACATCACAACAAAAAGCAGAAGAAGCAATTGAGCAGGTAAAACAAGGAAATCGAATTTATTACGAAAAAGTATTAAGTTTTGCAGAGTTATGGGTAACTCAACAAATGAAATCATTTTCGAGTGAAAATCTTAAAAATGATTATTACAATGCTGGAAACGAACCACCAGCAGAACCAAGAGTTTTTGGAGCGGTTTTTTTTAAATTATCTCGTAATGGTAAAATTTTTAAAAATGGTTTTGAGTATTCTAAAAACCCTACCTGTCACGCAAGACCACAAACGGTTTGGATAAGCAAAGAATTTAGATTAAAACAACAAAAAAATAGGCTAATTAAAACGCAAATAGGCCTTGAATTATAAAAATAATTCTATATTTGCGAATGTAATATCGTGGTGGATATGTTACAAAGGAAAAAATATCGAGAACGCTTTGAGACAATTGTTGCCACCACAACAACCTCAAAGCGTTTCTCAATTTAATCAGTAACCAATAAATATTTTTAATATGAGCTTAACAGTAAAAAAAGCCGAAATTTTCTCAAGTTTATTCTTGAAATTCTCTTATGAGAGACAGGACTTAGATGTCAAAAACATTGTTTCAACTCAAAGTGATGCGCCAATTCATGACGATTTGCGTAATGCCTTTAGAAGTTTAATTCCACATTTTGCATTTGTTTGTGAATTGGTAACTGATGAAAAATTAGTTGGAAAAGCAATTGAAAACATTTCTGATTATATCGGAGATAAAGATGCAGTTGTAAAACCTGATTTTTTAAAGTTTAGAGTTTACGGTTTTAGTATTTCTAAAACAGGAGAAGGAGTAGTAATTTCGGGTTCAAAATCATTGGAAAATGGAAATGAAATTTCATTTAGCACTCCATTAATTAAATTCGATAGTGATTACAAATTTACTGCTCAACTGGAAGATACGGTTGAACTTCTTAAAGAAGAAGTAATGGAATACATGAGTGGAAAACAAGCTCCAAAAGCACAGATGGAAATGTTTTCTGACGAAGAAGATTTAGACGAAGAAATTTAAAAATAAACAAGATGCAGATAATAGAATACTCACACGAATTACACGTTAAAATACCATTTAATAGGTTTAGAGCGCAAAATGCCAACACAATAAAACTGATAAAAGGTTCGCGTTGGGATTGGGCCAAGAACGCATTTGTTGTGAGTATTCAGCATCGAGAATATTTAATAAGTCTAAAGAACAATGCAAAGCCATATAATCCAATAGAGTGGATTAATGTCAGCGCAATGAAAGAAGAAGAATTACGAGAAATAAAACCTTTGCCTGAACTTGCATACGATTACAAGTTAAAACAAGGTAGTTTACGTGATTATCAAAAGACTGGAGTTGCAAGAGGTTTGGAGTTGAAACGTTATATCAATGGCGATGAACAGCGTCTTGGTAAAACAATCCAAACTATTGCTACTCTTTGTATCGCACAAGAAATTAAAAAAGAACAAACATTTCCTTGTTTGGTTATTTGCCCAGCAACTTTAAAATTAAACTGGAAAGATGAATGGGAAATGTGGACTGATAAAAAAGTAATGATTTTAGATGATAAAATCAAAGATACTTGGCATCGGTTTTATGAAATGGGTATGGCTGATATTTTTGTGGTAAATTATCAAAGTTTAAAAAAACACTTTGTTGATTATATGCCACCAAAAAACAAAATGAAAGATAGTAACGACATTAAAATGAATCATAGAATTAATTTGTTTAAATCGGTTATTATTGATGAAAGCCATAGGTTAAAAGACCCATCATCTCAACAAACAAAAATTTCACTTCAAGTATGTTTAAGAAAAGATTGGATTGTTTTATTATCCGGTACTCCAGTAAAAAATAAACCAATTGATTTATTTCCACAATTAGCAATTATGGGAAGATTAAAAGAATTTGGAGGTCCAAAAGGATTTAAAGGCAGGTATTGCGAGGGTGGTTCAGGATTTTCAAACCTTAAAGAATTGAATGTTCTTTTAAATGAAAAATGTTTTTTTAGGCGAGAAAGAAAAGAAGTTCTTAAAGATTTACCGCCTAAGCAAAGGCAGACAATTCTTTGTGATATTACTACAAGAGAAAGGTACGAAAATGCTAAAAATAATTTTGTTCAATTTTTAAACGAAAATGGAGCTACTGATATTGAAATTGCCAGTAAGATGAAAGGCGAAATTATGGTAAAAATGCAAGAGCTTAAAAAGATATCAGCACTTGGTAAAATTAATGAAGTTAAAGATTATATTGATGATGTAATTGATAGTGGCGAAAAAATAGTGATATTTTGCGTTCTACACGCTATTGTTGATGAATTGCTTAAACATTATCCAAAGGCTTTATTAATTACAGGCAGACAAACAGAAGCGCAAAAAGACGAAGCAAAAAATAAGTTTCAACAATGTAAAAAATGCAAAAAGAAATTAGAACATCATGGCGATGAGGACCACGAATACGAAAATAACGAACATCAATTAATTATTTGCAATATTCAATCTGCTGGAGTAGGTTTAAATTTATCAGCCAGTTCAATTGTAGGATTTATTGAGTACCCTTGGACTTCTGCCGATAGCTTTCAATGTGAGGATAGAATTTTTGATGTAAAAAAACACAAGCCAATCAATTGTGTTTACTTTTTAGGAAGTAAAACTATTGATGAACAAAACTTTGAATTAATACAGTCAAAAGCTGGATTATCTAATGCTATTACAGGCTCAACGGATTTAATGCAGACTGAATTTATTAGCAAAGTTTTGAACTCTTTGAAATAAATCAAAAAAAATCGTAGAAGTTCTAAATCATTTATATACTTTTACGATATAGAAAAACAGTTGATAAAAAAACTGTTTTTTTTAGCAATTAAATATTAACAATTTTAACTTTAAAAAAATGGCTAAAAAAGAAATTAGGAAAGATTTGTACACACAATCGGCATACGCTAAAAAAATAGGCGTTTCAGCTCCGTATGTCAACAAATTAGTTAAGGATGGCAAAATAGATACTTTGCACATTAATGGCGGTGTTTTAATTAAATTGGCAACTGCATAATTAAACGATATGGCACAAGGTAAAAAGTCATTTGTTGCATACGCTGACTGGAAAGATATTTTCGATGAATTACCTGATGAAGATGCTGGAAAATTAATAAAACACATCTTCAAATATGTTAATGATGAAAATCCTGAAACAGATAGTGTTTTAATAAAAGCCGTTTTTGCAAATATCAAATCTACATTAAAAAGAGATTTAGATAAATGGGAAAAGCAGTTAAAACAAAGGAGTGAAGCAGGAAAAGCAAGTGCTGAAAGTCGTAAAAATAAAAGCAACGAAATTAACGACCGTTCAACGACCGTTGAAATTCGTCAACGAAATTTAACTGATAATGTAAATGTAAATGTAAGTGTAAATGATAATGAAAATGTCAGTAGCGATAAAAAAGAAGAAATAGTTAGTGAGCCTAAAAAAAATCCAGCAGAAGATTTAAAGTTTAGAAAATTAAAATTTTCTAACACGCTACAACCTTTTTTAGAAACTTACGGAAAAGATTTTTTAAATGAATTTTACAGTTATTGGACCGAAACAGTAAACAACAAATCAAAAAATAGATTTAGGCAGGAGCTTGAAAAAACTTGGGATTTGGAAAGAAGATTAAAAACTTGGGAGAGAAACAATAAAAAATACGAAAGTACAAATGGAAAACAATTTACAACCAGCGCAAAACAGCCATACAAGTTTACAATTGATGGAGCAATGCAAACCTTATCTTCTGACGCTGAAAGAAAATCATAATCAATGGAAAGATACAACCTTGCAGGAAAAAGAAACTGGGTTGCAATTTTTAGTTGAAATTTTAAATTTAAAAATTTCAAACCAAGAAGAAGCTGACCACATGAACAGGCAAATTGTTTTAATTTCAGATTTAATTTCTACTAAGTTTCCAAAAATTACAATTCCTGAAATAAAAGAAGCGATGAAAATGTACGTTTCTAAAAGTTTTGTTGATATAAAAGTTTTTAGAATTTTAGATTGCATCAGCATTGGAGAAATATTATCGGCCTACATTGATTTTAGAAACGAGAGTACGACAGTTTTTATTGAAAAAAGAAAATCGTTGCTTTTGGAGAAAAAAGAAGTTACAGAAGAAGAAAAATTAAAAATTAGAAAAGAGTTTTTACAAATGGTTTTTGATGAAGTTTGGAAAGATGGATTTTGTAATGATGCACATTTTTTATTTAAAGAAATGGAATCAAAAGGCTTGATTAAATTAAGCAATGAAGAAAAGCAAAAGATTTATGATAAAGAATTGCATTTGTACATACCGGAAGAACAAAATAGAATAAGATTTTCTCAACCTTATTCAGCCAGTAAGGCAATTGAAAAATTTAAAAAAACAATAGAAAGCGGAAATAAGCTCGTTACCGTACAAAATAGATGCAGAAGCATAATTGTATCGGATTTAATAAAACAACGCTTCTTTTCAGTAAAAGAATTAGAAATTGCACTATTGTAACTCTTATTTTTACTTTGCAATTATAAAAAACAAAAAAAATAACTTTTTAAATTAAAAAAATGGCAATTTATTCAAATTACGACAAAGAAACTTATTTGGTATTATCCAATAATGACGACAAAATTATGTCAATCATTAAATGCCCTGCAGGTAGAACAGAAATTACTGAAATAATACAAAGAGCAATTAAAGATGATGAGCAATGTGATTCAGTAAAAATTACAAATGGTTTTATTTTAAACAACAAGTCAACTCACTATATTTTGTCAGTTGCTTTATTAAATAAAACAGGCACAGAATTGGGTATTTATTTTTATTTAACCGACACTAAATTATACTTCAATGAGTAATTTAAAAGCAACAGAATTTAGAATTGGTAATTTAGTTAATTATTTAATTATTGATGAATTAGATAAAAGAAAACAATGGTATGAAGTTTCTGAAATTGACCATGATGATTTGTATGTTTTAGGCATTAAAGACGAAATGAATCAAGATTACCAACCAATTCAAATTACAGAAAAATGGTTGTTAAATTTTGGATTTTTAATTGTAGAAACGAATAAATGTGTTGAAGCATTTAGAGAAAATTTTAGGTATTCAATTCAACAAGTTAATAATTCTGAACAATGGTTTTGGTGTGATGGAAAAAATGTTATTACAAATTTAAAATACATTCATCAACTTCAAAACCTGTATTTCGCAATTACTGGAGAAGAATTAACGATTAAAAAGTAAGAGTATGAAAATAAAAACTATTGAAATACCTATTTACTTTTGCAAATTGACAATGATAATCGATAAAGATTTGAGTTATGTAGAAAAAAAATATAAGACAAATTCGCTTGAAGATTTTGGAGCAGTTACCTTAAGAGATGAAAATAAATATAGGCATTATGTGGTAGCATTTGAGAATTATAATAAATCTACAATTGCTCACGAAATAGTTCATATTGTGAATTATATTTATATTGATTCTGCAATGGAATTAGATAGGTTTAATGATGAGCCACAGGCTTATTTAACAGGCTGGTTATTTGAAAAAATTGATAATTTTATTTTAACTTATTATGATACAAGAAAAACCGTGTAAAGGTCAAGATTTAGCAAAAGATTATCAAGGTTGTGGCAAAATGATACAGGTCCAGTATAGAAAGTTTGGATTAGGTAGAATGTGTTGCTATAATGATTGGTTAATGGATACGGTTGCTGGGCAAAATTATATGAAACGAGCAATGAATATCGCTAAAAAAGAACAGGTTAGAAAAACGGCATTAATTAAAAAAACCGAAAAAGAAAAAACCAAAAAAGCAAAAGAACAGATTGAGGATTGGAGCAAGAAATTACAAGATAAAGTTAATCTAATTGTAAGGCTAATTGACAAAGGATTACCTTGTCTTGCTCGTAATTATATGGCAAAACAAATTCATGCCGGCCACGTTTACGCAAGAGGTGGAAATAGCACAATGAAGTTTCATTTACACAACATACACAGGCAAAGCGCACAGAGTAACC
>JACCDX010246765.1_pt1 | contig 48051 bp, 38 predicted proteins | sample 7449681 | NCBI WGS metagenome assembly JACCDX01 (sample SAMN15323450, study PRJNA562643) | freshwater metagenome | isolation source: river surface water | place: USA:Blue River Watershed | collected 2017-08-18
ATGTGGGGCTCACTTCTTGGATGAGTTGGGATCCATCCAATAAATACACCAAAGACGCCTATCTGTCAGAATAGGGCGTTCCTCGATGTACGGGTATGGGCGTATTGACTTTTAATCGAAATATGGTAGTCTGCCCCCAGATTGTTCCTCCTATCAATCCGAAAGGAAAGACCCAATGCCTCAATCGCGCCCCATCATGGGCTCCAACGTGCCCAATTGGTACATCGGCATGGAAGTGCCGGAAGTGCCCTATTTTGGCTCCACCGCAAGGATGATGCCAGGGCAGACGTTTCTCACCCACGATGCCAAGTATATCGTGACTCGCAATCAGTCCGGGGTGCTTACCGCCATGCACAATGCGTGTGCGCATGCAGGGGGTCAGATACTCTCTACTCCTGGCCTCCAAGAGGCTGCTCCCTTGCGTTGCCCCATCCATCAATGGCGCTACAGTGACGTCGGGCAATTGACGCATGCACCCAACTTTTGCAACCACGAGCACATCTCCCTTGCGCGCCCTCCCCAGGGCATGTGGAATGGGTATCTCTTGGGGTGCGACGAGCATACCTTAAGTGAAGGACTCGGGATGTTTGGGCAAAGCCTCGGAGCAGCATATCGCAGTGCATTTTGCGCTGATGAGTTCGTGTTCCTCGGCGAGCAGGTCGCTCCGGTACCGTATCCGCGACAGTTGATGGTGATCAATTACCAAGACGGTGCACATGTACCACTCGCGCATCCGACCACCTTTGCGTCGGTTGCAGACTGCGAAAGCTATGCATGGGAAATGGGGCCCACGGATACCACCATCTCGTACAGTATCCAAGAGGTGCGCGCGCATCGCGATGTGGCAGAAGTAGCACGCCGTGCCCTTGCCAAGCGGAAAGCGCAAGCACAGAGAGAAGGTGATGTGCTTCTCCCGAGTTTCGATGATTTGGGCTGGGCGTCACTTCATCTGTGGCTCCGAGAAGAGCTCGGCGATGCACCTCGACCACTCGAGCGCAATGTCTTTGCACTCTGGGCCATCATCTATCCGTACATCATGATGGAGCTCTATGAAGGCGGACTCATTCTCGCCGTGAGTCACTTGGTAGAACATCCTACCGAAGCTCCCTCTCCTACGAATGCGCAGAACCCCATCGAGTTCTACGTGCACAAGTCCGTCCCTCCCGACATGCGCGAGGAGTTGGGTGTGCGCTTCCGACGTGCATACATGCAAAGTGCCCATGAGGATGACGAGCTGTGTTTGTCACTCTACGCTGCACATCGTCGTGGACCGATGACGTTTTGCCGTACGTATCACAATCAGTACGAAGCGGGAGATCAGCATCTCGCAGAATGGTTTCTCCGGTTTAGTGCGTGAGAATCAGAGCCCTTCGGGGCTCTTTTGTTTGAAGGATGGAGCGAGTCGGTCTATAATATGGGGAGTATGCCCTACACGAATGATCCAGACAAAATTACCTACTTCGCCGAAACCGATTATCGCTCACAACGTATCAAGTTTGGTATTCGCGACGACGACCGGGCTCGCCACATGTACATCATAGGGAAGACGGGAATGGGTAAGTCCACACTACTGGAGAACCTCGCCATTCAAGATATTCAAAATGGTGAAGGGGTGTGTTTTATCGACCCGCACGGGGGCACTGCTGAGACCCTGTTGTCGTATGTCCCAGAACATCGCATCAAGGATGTGATTTACTTTGCCCCATTTGACCAAGAGTACCCCGTGGGGATGAACGTGCTCGAGGATATCGGAAAAGACAAACGTCCATTGGTGGCTTCTGGCTTGATGGGGGCATTCAAGAAAGTGTGGGTCGACGCATGGAGTGCGCGCATGGAATATATTCTCAATAATGCCATGTTGGCACTGCTTGAGACTCCTGGCACGACGCTCCTTGGAGTGAACCGTATTTTTGCCGACAAGGAGTATCGCAACATGATTGTCGCAAATGTCACCGACCCTTCAGTCAAGGCGTTTTGGGTGGATGAGTATGCCAAGTACTCAGACAAGTTTGCTACCGAAGCCACCGCCGCGATTCAAAACAAAGTTGGGCAATTTGCCGCCAATCCCATCATTCGCAATATGATCGGGCAACCCAAGTCTACCTTTGATTTGCGCGATATTATGGACTCACGCAAAATTTTTATTGTGAACTTGTCCAAGGGTCGCATGGGAGAGGGGAATGCCAATCTGGTGGGCTCTATGCTCATCACCAAGATGTATCTTGCCGCCATGAGCCGTGCGGATGTGGGGGCAGAAAACGTGAAGTCCCTTCCGCCTTTTTACTTATATGTCGACGAGTTTCAATCTTTTGCCAATGAATCTTTCGCAGACATTTTGTCTGAGGCGCGTAAGTATAAGCTCGCTCTCACTGTGGCGCATCAGTATATCGAGCAAATGTCGGATGAAGTCCGTGCGGCGGTGTTTGGAAACGTGGGGACTATGATTTCTTTTCGAGTGGGATCTTATGATGCTGAGGTCTTAGAGAAAGAATTCGCCCCCATGTTTCTCGCAGAAGATATTGTGAATCTTGGGTTTGCTCAGGTGTATCTCAAGCTCATGATTCGGGGTATCGGTTCACCGCCGTTTTCTGCCAAAACGCTCCCTCGTCCCAAAGTTCCAGCACGAAACTATGCTCCAGAGGTGATTGCATCATCTCGCGCCAATTTTGCGCGCCCGCGTGAGGTGGTCGAAGAAGATATTCGAAAGTGGCATGAACCCATTCCTCCTCAGCCTCGTGACCCCAATCTTCCGCCCCCACCTCCTGAGACGAAGAAGTATGCCCCTGGGATGCGCCCTGCGCGACCACCTCAGCAGTTCACCCCTTCCTTTCCCAAGTCTGTCGTTGATCAAGAGGTCCTCGCTCCACCCCTCGCTCCGCCTCATATACCCTCGCAAGTAATTCCAGCGCATACACCAGACTCTTCTTTAGTGTTGGAAGTCAAAGATACCCCCCAGCCCACATTGGTGCCCCCTGTCTACACCGAACCGCTCGCGACTCCTTTTGTGCCACCCCCTCTGCGTGCGCAAAGTGGCGCCCCTATTCCTCGACGCCCCGAGCCGCCTCGTGTGGTGGATTCTCCTTCGACGGTGTGGGCAACCATGATTCATCCCGCACCAACGTCTGATGTAAAGAGGAATATATCGCCCGCAACGCCACAAGAGTCATCTTCTCCCTCGCCTCATGCCGTCGAGCGCAAGCATCAACCATTCCGTGCGGAACTTGAAAAACTCAAGAAGGAAAGTGTGGCGCCCACCTCTTCATTTCAGGGAGGCCCACCGAAACAGGAGCCTCGTCGCCCTTCCGCACCCCTGTCTGTACTGAAGTCGCAACCCAAGCGCGATAAGGGCCCATCAGAAGGGAATTTAACGGGCCTCAAGGCAGCCCTCGCACTGGCACAGGCCAAGCATGGGACTCCGCCTCCTCGCCCCGTGGCACCTGAAGTTGCACAAGAATCTCCAGAGGAATCAAAACCTTCCATCACCACGCCGTCTGCGGTGGAGGTCAACGCGATGCCCATCTCCACACCACAACCCCCCCCGCTCACTCAAGCGAGAAGTGTATCCGAGGCTCCGTCACCTACTTTGCCCCCGCCCACTCCGCCACCGATGCGACCACCGCTTCTCAATATTGACGAAACGCCACGCGTCAAAGAAGTCCCTCGCGATGTGTTGCTCGGCATCTTGGCTGACTAATGATGTCAGATTGACTTGGTGACTTAGCTTCCATACCATGTACAGAGATGTACGTGAAAGGGTGATGATGTCTGGAATCACACGCAAAGAGCAGTCCTGTTGTATGTGCAATAAGTCTGCGCGTGAAGTCGCGAGACTCTTCACTGGTTTTAGTGGTGGCATTTGCGATGAATGTGTCATGAATGCACATCGGTTGCTCGCCAAAGAAGTGCGAGAGTTCCATGCGCATAGCATTGAAGTGAGCATGGATGCCCCGTCAGGCTTAGTGCATTTCCTCGATCAATACGTCGTCGGTCAGTCGTCAGCAAAATCCGCCATTGCCGTTGCGGTGTATTTGCACGGTTTGCGCGCTTCATATCTGGAAGAAGGCGGAGACGTCGAAATTGAAAAATCCAATATCCTTTTACTGGGCCCCACGGGGTCAGGGAAAAGCATGCTTGCAGAGACGATTGCGCGGTGTCTCAATGTGCCGTTTGCTTTTGTGGATGCCACCAAGTTCACCGAGGCAGGGTATGTGGGTGACGACGTGGAAGTGATGTTGGAGCGCCTTCTTCAGGATGCTGATGGTGACGTGTCCCGCGCCGAAAAGGGGATTGTGTATATTGACGAAATCGATAAGATCACGCATCGCTCGCAGGGAGGTGCCGCTTACTACCGCGACCCGCGGGGCTCTGGCGTGCAACACGCTTTATTGCGCATGCTTGAGGGTACGATGGCGCGCGTAGCACCACCAGGAGTTCGTCGTACGCCCACTACAGAACTGCTGACACTCAACACTCGACACATTCTCTTTATCTGTGGTGGGGCGTTTCCCGGCATCGAGGATATTGTGCACCAGCGCTTACGAGACGGGAGTGCAATGGGGTTCACCTCTCGTATTTTTGCTCGATCGAGCGCCCCCGTCGGCCGAGTGGAGCCAGAAGACTTAATCCGCTATGGCATGGAGGCCGAGTTTGTGGGGCGGCTCCCGGTGATTGCTGAGCTTGAGCAGTTGACCACCGCAGACTTGCGGAGAATCCTTGTGGAGCCGAAGCATGCGCTCTTGAAGCAATACGCGGTACTGTGTGAACGAGCTGGCGGAGGTACGCAAGTACATTTTTCTGACGCAGTTCTTGGGGAAATAGCGCAAGTGGCACACAAGCGCAGTGTGGGTGCTCGCGGATTGCGCGGGATTACTGATGCTCTCTTTCAGCCGATTTTTGTTGAGCTCCCCGATCGGGTCAAGCGTGGGGAGCGCGTCACGGCTATTCATATCGACACACTCGGAAAACCCGCAGAGTTCATTGTGAGCTCGTAGATACACCGACCGCCCCATTAAGGGGCGGTGTTTTCTTGACGTTTTGTCGATGTTCTATTTTAGCGTGGAACATCCTTTGCGCATTGGCGAGCGCGCGGTACGATACGAACATGTTTTTCAAGATGAGTGTCATCCTGGGATTGATGCTTCCCATGCTTGCCAGTGCTGATGTACGTATCAGTGAAATTGCATGGATGGGTAGTGCAGATGGATCAACGCAAGAATGGATAGAGCTCGAGAATACCGAGAGTGCCTCTGTTTCTCTTGATGGCTGGATGATTCAAGCGCTCGATGATACTCCGCATATCATGTTGTCAGGACAGATTTCAGGCTTTGGGAGGTATCTGATTGAACGCACTGACGACGATAGCGTTCCACATGTTGCTGCGGATCTCGTCGCGTCGTTTGGGTCGGGATTAGAGAATGGAGGAGAAACCCTCATGCTTCTTGATGCATCAGGGACTGAGCGCGATCGGGTAGTGGGCGAGGATGCATGGAGTGGGGTGGGGGGTGATAATACCTCGAAGATGACACCACAGCGCATAGATATGACGTGGGTCACAGCCACCCCAACCCCACGCACAGCTCCTGTGCCACCCAGTGATCAATCTTCCGACTCGAGTGAGGAGCAAGTCTTGGGTGCTTCTACGCCTTCCCCCACACCCCCTCCTTCTTCTCGAGTGAGTACTGGCGTAGTGAGCATTTATCCACGTGCGACGATTACCGTGCGTGCAGGATTGGACCAGAGTGCCTTTGTGGGACTCCCCGTGCTGTTTTTGGGAAGTTCAACGGGCCTCTATGATGAAACTCTCCCCAATGCAACTTATCGATGGAATTTTGGGGATGGTGCAACGAGCGAGGGGATGCAAGTGAGTCACACCTATGGGTACGCAGGGGAGTATGTCGTGACGCTGGAAGTGTTTCATGCAGGGCATGTTGCACAAGATCGAGTGCTGGTACGAGTGGAAGAACCCACGCTGTCTGTACAAGTCATCGGCGAAGGAACTCAGCAGGCCATTCGCATCGCTTCAAAAGTCACACGAGAGATGGATATGTCCGGATTTGTCCTCCGTGATACCTATTCACCGCGATACTTTACGCTTCCTCGACATACTGTCTTGCTTCCAGGGCGAACATTGACGATTCCGACTTCGGTGAGTGGATTGAGCAATGTGTCCTCAGTCATGCTCACCCACCAAGACCAGGTCGTACTTGCCGCAAGTGCCCCGCTTTCTCTCGTGCCTCCGTCATCTTCCCCAAAAGCAGATCACGCAGGAGTATCTCGCCCCGTTCCTCCCCACACGAGCACGATGCCCGTGCGTGTGGCACCTTTGCCCAATCCAACCCCTCACGTTGAAGCAGGTGCAACTCCCTCGTCGACGGTGCTCTATGTTCGCTCGGGAGCTGGCACAAGCTCGACATCAGGCATCATGGCGGCGATAGCATCTACGACAGACTCGCCGTTATTTTTGAGCTTGTTTGCTCTCCTCTTGATGGCGGTGGCAGGGTATCTTATGTGGCGCGAGCGTGGACCCGAGCCCACCATTGCAGACGAATACGCGATCATTGAGGATATTATTGAGGGGAAGGACGACCTCGATACGCGATCCTAGTGTATGTCAAGGCGAGGCCTTGACATAAAACGACGAAAATATGGCTATATTGCGTTCATTGGGGTAGGGTCTGTGTATAATTGACGTTTTATAGAAAAAGTGATATAATAGTCACAGGTGTTACTTGCACCACATCCACCCCGACCACTAAGGAGAGATCCATGTCACGATCGAAGGAATGGGAAGGCGCATATTTTGGCGAGAATGGCGCAGTGAAGCAGGCACTCTTCTCGTTTGCCTCCACGCTCTATGGCGCTGCCGGCTCCAGTGCGACGCGGACCAAGCGCCTGTATTGCGTCATCGGTCTCCTCATCGCGTACCTCATCTTGCGGACACGCTATGCGTTCGACCAGATGACGGCCTCGGAGCTCGACCTCTTGGCATCGTTTTCGCGAGCCTTTCGGCAACGCAAGTATGCCATCGAGGCAGGGGAGCGCGCACTCCGCTTGCCGAGTTCCCACATCGACCGCCTGCTCCTCTTGTGTGGCCTGATGCGCGACTGGGAGGCATTTTTCCCTCATACCGCAGGTGGGCATGAGAGTGGGCGATACTTCCGCGCATTGTGCGAGATTTTGCAACGAGAGGGTGTGCAAGCTGAGCTGTGTAGAACCCACCCCGCTCAAATGGCGCGCATCTACCGCACTCTGGCGTGGTTCACCGACAAGTACGGGAATTCCGACAAGCTGGAAGCAACTTCCTACGCTTCCCTCGCCATGCAGTTGGCGAGTGAGATGGGTGCAATGGATCAAGTGCACAAGATCAAGCTGGAGTTGTCGCACTTGTTGGTGCAATAGTCGGCATTGATGTCCGAGTGACCCCTAACCAGGGGTCACTTTTTCTTTTGCGCGATGTTCTATATAGTGTAGATATGAATGCCAGAACTCCACAGACTATTTTTATCCCCGGAGGAGCCGGGTTTCTTGGCTCACATCTGGTGCGGGCCCATCTGGAATTGGGAGACAAGGTGATTGTGATGGATAATTTACAGACCACATGGAAGCCCCGCAATGTCGAGCCTTTTTTGAAGCACCCACGTTTTCAGTTTATTGAAGGGGATATTGTTGATGGGATATCGATACGTGGTCCTATTGATCGGATATATAACTGCGCATGTTCTGGTTCCTACACAAGCTATCAATACGATCCCGTGCATACGGTAAAAACAAATACCATAGGAGTCATCCACTTACTCGAACTCGCTCGGGCAAAAGGTGCGCGACTGCTCCAGACCTCGACTTCTGAAATTTATGGTGATCCAGAAATCACTCCACAACCAGAATCATACCGCGGGAACGTCAACACCCTTGGTCCGCGCGCATGTTACGACGAAGGCAAGCGGGTGGCGGAGACTCTGTGCATGGATTATTATCGAGAATATGGCACGGAGGTGCGCATCGCACGTATCTTTAATACCTATGGACCAGGCATGGACCCAAACGATGGGCGTGCTGTTTCTAATTTTATCTGGCGGGCTATCAGAGGGGAGACACTCACTGTCTATGGTGATGGAAAGCAAACGCGGAGTTTTCAATACGTGGACGACTTGATACGAGGACTCATGCAACTCATGGAGTCATCGGTTACCGTGCCTGTAAATTTGGGTAATCCTGGTGAGGTGACGATGATTGATCTCGCACAACAGGTGGTGGGCCTAACTCAATCTGCTTCACTTATTCAAAACGGACCCTCGGCCACGGACGACCCAAAGCGTCGTTCTCCAGATATTTCAAGAGCCAAAGAATTGTTAGGGTGGGAGCCTCGAATCTCGCTTCATGAGGGGCTGGAGCGCACCATTGCATATTTTCGCACCCTGCCATCACCCGATGCGCACATTCTCGTGTTTGCGACAACGTATCATCCAGATATGGGTCCTGCAGAAGAGGCACTCCGGCTCCTGACTCAAGATATGCCAGAGACAACATTTCATGTGGTCACCACCCGCAATCGCCCGCATGCCCCACGTACAGAAGTGGTGGGTAATGTTGTCATTCATCGGGTGGGGCTCGGATTGCGTTGGGATAAGTTCCTTCTCCCTATCCTAGGTGCAGTGCAGGCAATACGACTTGCGCGGTCGAGGGAGTTTCGATTTGCTTGGTCTATTTTGGGCTCGTATTCCGGGCTGACTGCAGTGTGTTTTCGGTTATTTTACCCTGATACACATATGTTGGTGACTCTTGATGACAAAGAGGTGCTCCGTACATCGTGGAAAAAGCATCTCCTGATGCCGCTCTATCGTCTGGTGGTGCGACAAGCGGGAACGGTGTACGTTTCTAATATGGCCCTAGCGCACGGCTCGCAATTACTCTCTGGGGTGACGACACAAGGAGAACCTGGGGATCGCAAGGCACTGATCAATAAAGTACGGTTCACTTTCAGCGCACTCCTCAATGCGCAGGAGCATAAATTGCATGGACCTAAATAAGGTACTACCCATCCTCGACATCCTGGAGTATACTTTTTCATATGAACCAAGGACCATCTACGTTTATTATCGACCGCATCAAAGCGGGAGTATCCCAGAACGAAATTAAGCAAAATCTGATGACTGTGGGATGGAGTGAAGAATCTGCTGATTCCGCGATTCTTACCGCCCTTCTTGCGATGGGGGTTCCACCGCCACAGCAAGGTGCGCTCGTCGAAGCCAAAAAGAGTGCTTCTACGCTCGATGTGGTACTCAACTTCTTCTCATTCATCTTGCTTGGACTCGTTGCCAGTTCTTTGGGCATGCTCTATTACGGCATTATTAATACTTATTTCCCGGACCCAGCACTTTCGATGTACGGATATGATGCGGGCACTTCAGGGATGACATATGCCATGGCCTCTTTGCTGGTGGCGTTTCCCCTGTATGTGGTAGTGGTGCGCATGTGGTTTCGGCGTTTTCGCGAAAATACCGAGCGTATGGAATCCAAGCTCACCAAGTGGCTCACCTATCTGGTCCTTCTGTCCACTTCACTCGCTATTGTTATTGACTTGATTACCGCCATCTTCTACATGCTAGAAGGCGACCTCACGGTGCGTTTTCTCCTCAAGGCACTCACCATTTTGGTGATTGCGGGAACAATCTTTGCCTTTTACGTGCTCGAACGACGGCTCGTGCAATATGGTGCCATGGTTGCGCGCCAGTCGTTTCAATTGATTGGGGTAGGGGTGAGCGTGCTGGTCCTAGCTGGGTTGGGCTTAGGATTTTCCGCGGTGGGCTCTCCTGGGGAAGCCCGTGAGGTGAATATCGATCAGGTGCGGGCACAAGCGTTACAGAGTATTTCCGGATGTATCACCCAATTCGCCCAAGCACGTGGTCGATTTCCTACCGAGCTCGAAGAGCTCCAGTCTTCATCTCAATATTCATACTGCGGCTCAGATACCAGTGATCCGGTGACATATGTGCCCTACGAGTATATTCCTGGTGAGCTCGCGTTGAGTGAGACTGGTTATATGGAGGGCACATTTGAACTCTGTGCGACTTTTGATCGCGCAAGCGCAGATGCGCCACGATCATCCACTGGGATGTATCAGAAATGGGGCACGCATTCCGCCGGCCGAGATTGCGATAAGGAAACCGTCTCGTTTGTTCCAGTTGCTTCCTTGCCTGTAAAATAATTTATTCTCACCCTATTTCTCTATGCCTATTGACTTTCCTACCGTTGAGCTCAATTACTTTGCTGTTGTGGTTGCTTCTGTACTCGCTATGATTCTGGGCGCATTATGGTACGGTCCACTATTTGGACGTGCGTGGATGCGCGTGATTGGAGTTGCGGAAATGGATGATGAGACACGAAAAAAGATGCAGGCCCAAGCCATGCCGCTCTATGTTCTGCAATTTATGCTCCTCCTCATGCAGGTGACGATGATTGCCTTGATCACTGCCTATTTTGACTGGACCGTATCTCTCTTGGCGATGGCATTCTTTTATGTCGCATTCATTATCCCGACATTGGCGGGGAGTGCCATGTGGAATAATGATTCCGCCAAAATTGCCTGGATGCGTTTTGGTATTCAGGCGGGGTACCAAGCGGTCATGTGTGTGATTTTTGCACTTGTTTTGGGCATGTGGAAGTAGCATGAAAGACTCGTATGTCGTCTACATGCTCTTGTGCAAAGACGGCTCGCTTTATACTGGCGTGACCAACAATATGGTCCGCCGGTTCGCGCTTCATTGTGCTGGCAAGGGTGCTGCGTATACCAGATCTCACTCTCCTGTTGGAGTAGTGTATACGGCCTTGGTGGGCAGTAGGAGTAGTGCACAAGCAGAAGAGGCGCGTATCAAGAAATTGTCCCGTGCAGAGAAACTTGCCCTCTGTCGAGGGATGCGCTAGCTCAAATTGCATCTTTCTGCTATGCTTACCCGCGCTATGGCAGGAGACGTGATTATTCGATTTGAAGACGTGTCGTTTGAGTTCGGACACAACAAGCCCATCTTGCGGGAGGTGAGTTTTTCTGTGCGCACGGGCGCAAAGGTGACCATCATGGGTCAAAACGGTGCCGGAAAAAGCACCTTATTTTCCCTGCTCACCGGAGAGCGCCATCCAGACGAAGGACGCATTCACATTACTCGCGGGGCAACAGTTGCTATTGCGCGACAGGTGGTGCGGCGCGACGAGCTCACGCTCACCGTCCGAGAATTTTTTGAAAAACTTTTTCCCAAGAAAGTATATGACATTGAGCCTCGAATCGAAAAAGTACTAGAGGTCGTCCATCTGCGCGCCCCACTGGAACGTACTGTGGGTTCATTTTCTGGGGGTCAGCAAGCCCGCCTTCTTCTTGCCGCTGCACTGATTTTAGATCCAGATATCTTGCTTCTGGACGAGCCTACCAATAATCTTGATCATGCGGGTATTGCGCACCTCACCGAGTTTCTTGTCGCATCTCAGAAGACGTGTATTGTCATTTCTCACGATGCAGATTTTTTGAACGCGTTTACTGATGGGGTGCTCTATTTGGATATCTTTCATCAAAAAATAGAGCAGTATGCCGGCAACTACTTTGATGTATTGCGTGATATTACGGCTCGAGTGGAGCGCGAAAACCGCAAGAATGCACAGCTCTTGAAGTCTATCGAAGAGAACAAAGCGAAAGTCAATTTCTTTGCACAAAAGGGATCCAAGATGCGCTTGGTTGCCAAGCGCATGCGGGATAAAATCGAAGAAATGGAAGAGGAGAAAGTGGAGGTGCGTCGTGAAGATCGTGCCCTTCGTCCATTTACGATTCCTGTACAAGAGGGGATAGCGAGCGACGTGCTCACGCTGTCCTCGGTGCAAGTCATTGTAGATCATAAGCCCAAGAAAAAGCAGATCAAAGTTGCTGTACGCAAAGGGCACCACCTTCACCTCACTGGCCCAAATGGGATCGGGAAATCCACCCTTCTTCAGTCCCTTGCAGGCGGACACGCCGAGGGGATGACGCTCCAGAAGGGGGTGCATATTGGGTATTATCGTCAGGATTTTTCTACACTCAATTTTGAACACACCGTGTATGAAGAACTAAAGAGTGTGCTCCCTCGTGAAGACGAAGAAAAAATCCGCGCGACGGCAGCATCATTTTTGCTTACCGGAAGCACCGTATATACCAAGATTGGTGCTCTTTCTGAAGGGCAAAAGGGTTTAGTCGCGTTTGCACGACTCGTACTTGAGCGCCCGGGACTTCTTATTTTGGATGAGCCGACCAATCACATTAACTTCCGCCATCTTCCTGCAATTGCTCATGCTTTGGATACCTACGAAGGCGCAATGATTTTGGTGTCGCACGTTCCAGAGTTTGTCAAAAAGATTCGTATCGACGAAACACTCGATTTGGGAAAGTAGCGGGCAGTATCGTGGTGCTTGTGGTGCTAATGCGATAAAATATCATATGCCTGAATTTACTGCAGACTGGTTTGCTCCAATCATTCCTGTATGGGAAACACATGTGGTGCCACAGGTGGCACACCTGAATCCACTTCGCGTGCTCGAGCTTGGGACTCATGAGGGGCGAAGTGTGCTGTGGATGGCGGAGCGCTTTAAAGCGCAACAGGTCACTATTTCTTGTGTCGACTTCTGGTACGATGTGCCTCCCTATGAACGATTCAAGCGCAATATCGCTGGGTATGACAATATCATTCCGCACAGAAAGCACGCTGTCGACTATTTGATGACCCTTCGAGCGGATGAAATGTTTGATGTGATTTACATCGATACTGAGCATGTCGCGCAAGAAACTATTCTCCAGGCGTGTTTAAGTTGGAAGCATTTAAATATGTCGGGACTACTCATTTTTGATGATTACCCCTGGGACAAGCTCCCTGAGCCTGCTCGCGCCTATCCCACCAAGCGTGGAGTGGATGCGTTTTTGTCCTGTTTTGAGCCAGAGTACCAGCTCATCCATAAAGATTGGCAAGTGATTGTGAAAAAAATCGAACCTCGACTTATTAGTGAAGTCGAGCAAACTCGAAATGCACCTCAGTAAGAATGTGACGAATCCTCACTTGTGTGCTTTGTCTATTGGGAGCGTGTATGCACCATTTGCAAAGATGACCACCCCATCCGCGGTCACAGTATCAATCGCAGGGAAGAGGTCCACGTGATAGCGCGATTTACTGGTCGTGATCCCTTCTTTTTTGTACACGCTATGTTTTTCTCCCATCGAGAGATGGAGTCCGAGAATGCGCTCAAACGCCGTAATGTCGTTTACGTATCGCTCTTTGGTGATGGCGCGATTGAGTCCAAATCCAATTTCTCGAATATAGGGGCGCTCCACTGACGAAACTTGCGTTAAAATATCTCGAAACGCTTGAGGGGCATCTGCGCTTGCTCCTGTCACCATGCCTGCTTTGACATCCACACGAAAGGGCTCGTACATGTTGATAGAAAAGTCTTGCCCAGCAAATGCATATACGAGAAATGATCCTTCTACTGCAGTGAGCGTGCGTGCTTCCGTAAACACTTCGCCGATAGGAAATGTGCCACCTACATTATCCATTCCCGTGTAATCCCCGATGTTGGGTTTGGGATCCTCAAGCCCTCCGGTGATGGTAATGGTATGTGGCCCAGAGATAAGGGTGAGTGTCTGTGTTTGTGCGAGGATGCGCTGGAGGGCAGGACCAATGGTGCGGTACCAATTCACATCGTATGCCAAAGATTGAATATATACATCCCAAATGGATGGATCATTGCGGTACAAGTGCATGTGTTCAATCACGTGGAGCTTGAGTTTGAAGAGGTGAAGTCGAATACGAAAATCGTCCAATCGGAAGTTTGAAGATTGAATGAGGATGACCAAATCGCCAGGAGATAATTCCCCAAACAGTTCCATGGCGTGATCTTTGGTGAGGGTAGCAAAATCCACAAATGACGCATGGGGGAGGTTGGTGCGATATGCGGCAGTGAGAATATCTGTGAGCCCGTATTCCGTGTCATAGATGACCAGTGCGCGTGTATGAGCGCCATCGTGCTGAAAGGCATGGGTCAAAATGTCCTTGGTGTGCTGAATTGCAAGAGGGAGTAGTGCATGAGTCATATGGCAAAGACTAGCATGAGAAGCAAAGAGGAGACAATCCCACGCTCTCCACTACGCGTCGGTTGCGACACGGGGTATAATCCTGATATGGACATCTTTTTCCCATTTCTTGCGCTGTACGCAATATTGTTTTATGTCACAGATCGCTGGTTGGCCGCCCGTCCTTACAAGGGTCCGGTCTCCGATCACTGGAACGGAAAGAAATTTTTTAGCTACGGCCAGCATCCAGGCAACAAGCTCGAAGAACACAATGATTGGAAGTTGTTTTTGAAATGGGTTCGTCATCGGAGTACCAGTAAGTGGCATGCGCGCGAAAATCGATTTCGGTCAAAGCCCGTGGAGCGAGTCATGGGGGATGCTCTGGTGGTGACTTTTATCAATCACTCGAGCGTACTTATTCAAACTGAAGGACTCAATATTTTGACCGACCCGGTGTGGTCGAAGCGCATCAGTCCATTTTGGGGTATTGGCCCCAAGCGCTATCGCCCACCAGGCGTGCATTTCGAAGATTTGCCGCCTATTGATGTGGTGCTCATTTCCCACAACCATTACGACCATATGGATATACCCACGTTGAAGCGTATTCAAAAGAAATGGAAGCCCCGAGTTTACGCAGGATTGGGTAATGCGAGGTACTTACGTTCGCACGGTATTCGTACCGGCATGGACCTGGATTGGTGGGAAAAAGATGTGGTGACTGAAGGGGTGGCGGTAGTGTGTGCACCAGGGCAACATTTTTCTTCTCGCGCTTTTTCTGATCGCAACAAAACATTATGGTGTGGTTTCGTCATTGAAACTCCTCACGGTGATATCTATTTTGCAGGGGATACGGGATATGGAGAATTTGTCGAGCGTCTTCACGCCAAGTATCCTACTTTCCGCCTCGCACTTCTCCCCATTGGCGCCTTTCGCCCAGAGTGGTTTATGGGCCCTGTGCATGTGTCTCCAGAGCAAGCGTGGCGTATGCATCACGAGCTTGATGCTCGCACAACCGTAGCCATTCATCACAGCACCTTTCATCTCGCTGATGATCATCAAGATGAACCCAAAGACCGCATCGAGGCACTTCGCAATGCCGCACCTGAACCCAAGCCTAATTTTTTGGTGCTTGAAAATGGGGAGCCGGTGACGGTGGAGTAGTGGTGCGGGTGGAGGTTTCCTCTACGCTGTTTCCCGCCACAAACCCTGTCGTCCAGCACAGCTGGAGTGAGTAGCCTCCAGATGGGCGATCGATATCAAGGAGGTCGCCCACAATATAGAGCCCGCGGATTTTACGAGACTCCATGGTGCGCGTGTCTATTTCCGTGAGCATAATTCCACCACCAGATACTACCGCCATATCCATACCCATAAGTGCAATGGGCGTCATCACCGCTCGCTTGAGGAGTGTGGAGAGACGGAGGCGCTCTTCTTTGGTGACACTATGGCAAGGTTGCTCTTCTGGGATTTGAGCGAGGTGGAGCATAGGTGAAACTAATCGTGCAGGGATAAGGGTAGGGAGAATGTTTTTGATCTGTTTGTTGCTTTCTTGGCGGAGCATATCGCGCAACGTCAGATTGAGTTGATCCGGAGGGATGTGAGGCAAGAAATCGACTGCCAAGGTGGTAGTACCATCTCGCAACGCTTGTCCAATGGTACTGCTGAGATTCAGTAGTGCCGGACCAGATAATCCAAAATGAGTAAAGAGAACTTTTCCTCGACGCTTTCCTACTTCACGTCCCTCCAGAAGTACGGTCATTTTTATATCAGGAAATGCCAAACCCGAGAGCGATTTGACCCACGCATCGAGAATGGCAACAGGAACAAGTGTGCTCGCTTGTGTTGCCACGCGATGCCCAAGTCGGGCGAGATAGGTAAATCCTTCTCCCGATGAGCCAGTTTCAGGGCGGGATGTGCCCCCCGTGGCCATGATCACACATGGAGCATGGTAGGTTCCCTTTGGTGTGGTGACTCCCGTAATATGTGTATCAACATGGAGTATCTCGGTGATAGGTTCGCGTGTTCGTAGGGTGACATTTGGGTGTGTCGCATATGCGCGCATGACTTCCCAGACACTTCGAGCAGATTGGGATTGTGGAAATACGCGCCCCTCTGCTTCGAGTATGGTGGGCATGTGTCGCTCGTGAAAAAATTTGAGTGTACTGTTGGTATCCCAGGAGGCAAATGGAGAATAGAGAAATTGCTCTGCGTCGCCGTAGCGAGGAAGCAGGTCGCGTGGGTCAGGGGTGTCATTGGTCACATTGCATCGCCCACCCCCCGTGATAAGAAGTTTGGCGCCAACATCTGGGTTCTTCTCGAGGAGGAGTACTCGTTTTCCGCGCTCTGCTGCGCGTCCAGCGGCCATCATGCCTGCGGGTCCGGCACCGACCACGATAACATCCCATTTCTCTTCCTGTGTGAGTGACATTCCCATCACTATACACAGGATGGCGCATGCTGGGAATGCACCCATGGCGTAGGTCTGCGCCTTGCCGTATAATATGGACATATTTAGCACACAACATATGCCACCAACTACGCCTCAATCCACTTCATCATCCGACCCCACTCTTGTGCCTGGAGCACAGCATGTCCCTGTGACCCCTGATGTGACCACCCCAGCACAGCCCCCATTGGCGTCCGATATCGTGGTGCCTCATAAGCCAGAAGTACCCGTGCCCCCCGTGCCATCCGTAGATACTTCTGCATTATCCGGTGCGACCCCACAGAGCGCACCTGTCTCGACTCCTACCCCCGAGGAAGACGCACTTCTGGCACAATTGATAGCCCCGACCACTGATGTGCCCTCTGCGATGCCCGGAGATGTGCCCACTCCTGTCTCTTCTCCTCTTGAGATAATCGCTGAAGTCTCTTCCTCTCCCGCGAAATCCATCGAAGAGCAAGAGGCTGAAGTAGAAAAAGAGAGCGACGCAGTGCTCGCTAAGCGTGCAGTGGTCGAAGCTGAAGCTGATGTCGCATTTGGTGAGCGCAAAGCATTGGAAGAAGAACTTGCACCGATGCTTCTTGATGAGAAGCTCCTCATTGAATGTATTGACGCACTCGACAAAAAGAAGGCTCAGGCGTCTAAGGAGGAGATGCGTACGATTGAAGAAGAACGATGGAAGCAAGAAGACGCGCGACGTATCTTGGAAGAGCGGAAATGGCCTGTGGCTGAAAAGCTTGAGGTTGTAGCCAAGAAAATCACTCAGGGCGAGGCTGCGTTTAAGTCCTTGCTTGCAGAAGAAGCACAGCTTGAGGCAAAGAAGAAGCAGTTAGCCATCGCAAAAGAAGAGCGAGATTTGCATCTTGAACTTGAGGCTATTACCAAAGAGCGCACAGCGACCGAAGAAGAGTTGGCACGCTTTACTGCCGAGAAGACACGTCTGGCTGATGCACTCCGAGAAACCAAAGCCACCGATGAAAGTGCGCTCAAGGAAGAGCATGTGGTGGACGCCAAGGCGGATACTGCACGAACCCTCTATGAAGAGCGCGTGCTCGCCGAAACTCGTCGCAAGCTCGAGGAGGAGCGTCGCGCTGCGGAGAAGCGCCGCTGGGAAGCAGAAGATGCTCTCCCCGGAGTCACTCGCTCTGTTGAGGAAACCGAAGCACATTTGAGTGCAATCAAAAAGGAAGAGGCAGATATACTCGCTCAGCTCGATGCACTCGGTCATGCCTAATCTTCCTGTACTTTCCAAGACCACGTGGACACTCGTTGGGACCCTGGGGGCGACGGTAGTGCTCGGCATCGGATTGGGATATTGGTATATTGCGGGACCCGGAGCAACTCCGCCACCCACTCCACCAGCTTTAGTCACTGAGCGGGGGTCTTTGTTGTCTTATATGAAGGGTGACGGTGCATGGGAATGCACGGTGAAGTCAGAAAATGCCACCGTCAGTTCCACTGGAGTGGTATATGTCGGACAAGGCAAGATGCGAGGGGACTTTTCGAGCATACTCAAGATGGGGGAGCCACGCACATCCAAGAGTCATATGATTATGCATGAGAGTACTCAGTATGTGTGGAATGATGACATGCCCACCATGGGGGTGCGCACAACGGTGACGCTCGCCACAATCCCCAAGCAAGCAAGTCCAGATGCGCCATTTGATATTCATCACGCCAGCGATGTGACGTGTGTGCCGTGGCGTCTTGATGATCGCGTATTTGTGCTCCCAGATCATGTGCAGTTTCATTCCGTCGAAGATATGGTCAAGCAAGGAGGACTCCCGCAGCCCCCAACCTCTCCAAGCTCCACACCAGTACCTCCCATGCCCGATCGTGAGTCCCAGTGTCGTGCCTGTGATGAGGCCGGCCCATACAAGGAAGCATGTCTTGCCGCACTTTCTTGTGGAAATACCCCACAATAAAGACCAAGAGACCAGGGCTGATTCTTCTGGTATACTCATCACATGACTGCATCATCTTCTACGGCTTCACCCGTGCTTGCGCACTCGCTTATCATGGATGAATTGTTTGATCTTACGCTGTATACGCGATTGCGTCTTCATGCTAAAGACGACCTTGCTCCACTCCTCGATGAACTCATTGCCATTGAGCGTCGGCACCTGTTGTTTTGGGAGGGGTGCTTTGGGATGCGCGCGACCGAATTGTCCCTGGCTTCACGTCTGCATATTGGACTGTTGTCTGGGATTGCGCGTGTCACTGGTACCTCTGGGACCCAAATGATACTTGAAGCCATAGAGGTATTTGGTATTCGAAAGTATTTGTCCTTATGGGAAGCACACAAAGACACGGAGCTGGGTGTTCATATTGCCGGTATTTTGCGTGATGAATTAGTGCATGAGGATTGGATTGTCTCGCGGTACCACAAGCGCTCGATTAGTCCCGAGCGTGTGCGTAGTGTCTTCTTGGGTTTTAATGATGGGTCTGTGGAGATTCTCGGCGCCGTCACAGGGTTCTTTGTCGTGTTTAGTGACCCCCGCTCCGTCCTCTTGGCTGGCGCCACCGTTGCAGTGGCAGGTTCATTGTCTATGGCTGCTGGGGGGTATGCTTCATCAAGTTCAGAAAGCGAAGTGCGCGCAATCGAAGAAGATAAGGCACGGTTTCTTGCGCAGGGGAGCGAGAGTGACACAAAAGAAGAGTCTCCCGTCCGATTAGCCGGAGTCGTAGGGGTGAGCTATTTTATCGGAGCATTTCTTCCGCTGATGCCCGTCTTTTTCGGTGCCACGTCGCCATGGTGGTCGATTGCGTGTTCGGGCGGTGCCATCTTGTTGGTGTCGTATGTCCTTGCATTTTTATCTGGGATGCATGCAGGGCGACGCATGTTCATGAACTTGCTTATGATTACCGGCACCGTCTTATTGACCTCAAGCATTGGATATGTCGTGCGTGAGGTGTGGGGTGTCGCAGTATAGTGGTATGTGGTCCACGAACCCTATTCCTTCCCATGCTCATATTCGCGCTATGCGTGGAGCAAGACAGCACCCTCTTCTGCTCGACCATGTAGCCGGTAGTGAAGGAGCTGTGGACCTGCTGACACTTGGGTTCTTGGGTGAGAATTACTATCACAAAGAACGCGACAATCCGCCCTATCATCATCGTGCACCCGGTTCGGTGCCACAGTTATATGTTCGGGAGGGCGTCGCGCAAAGATTACTGCGGATTGAGCGTCTTTTGCGCGACTTCGGGTATGCCCTCTATATTCATGACGCGTATCGCCCAGTGGAGGTGCAATCCTATTTTTTTGAGATTTACATTCCGCGCATGATTCAGGCAGAACATCCGGATTGGACCAGAGATAGAGTGGAGAATGAGACGAGAAAATATTGGTCTCCCTCTCCGCGGACCTTCGCAGAGGTCGACCCGCTGTCTCCTCCTCCTCATGCGACCGGGGGAGTGATTGATGTCACATTGTTTGATCTGACCACAGGAGCAGTTGTTGATATGGGCTCGCCATTCGATGAGGTATCGATACGTTCGCATCCGGAGTATTTGGAGCTCTATCCTGATAGCGCGCATCCTCGTGCGCGGGATTCGCGCAGAATGCTCTATGGAGCCATGCGTAGTGAGGGATTCATCTCTCATCCGAACGAATGGTGGCATTATGGAGTAGGAGATCAAGTTTCTGCATTTCATAGTGGGGAACCCTATGCCGTGTACGGATTGATGCACATCACATAGTCGAGTGTGCAGTTTTTTGTTATGATAGGAGCATGTGGGCTAGCCGTCGTCGAAGTATCATCGTCCTCATTGTGCTGTCATTCTTTCTGGTGACGGTGGTGCTTCCGTACTGGTGGACCCATCGAGAAATTCCTACGTGTAGTGATGGGAAAATGAACCAGAATGAGCAAGGAATTGACTGCGGTGGCGCATGCCGATTGGTGTGTTTGGGAGGGGCATCCAATCTCTCGATTCTTTGGACCAAAGTCTTTCCTGTGCGTGACGGCGTGTACGATGTAGTAGCGTATGTAGAAAATCGCAATTTCACCCTTGTCGCTCCCGAGGTACCCTATACTGCACGGCTGTATGGAGAAGACGGAACGGTCATCGCAGAAAAACAAGGAAAGACCTATGCCAAGCCCAATGAGTTGTTTGCTATTTTTGAAGGAGGCATGGTAACGGGAGGAAAGGTCGCAGTGAGAGGGGAAGTGAGTATTTCTAGTGATTTTCGTTGGTATACTGCCACACAGAGCGAACAACTCTTCACTGTTGTCGACAAACGGCTCACTGATCCTGAGCGTAAGCCGAAGCTTTCTGCGGTATTGACCAATGATTCTCCTAATCGCTATCGTAATATTGACGCCACGGCCATTATTTATGACAACAAGCACACGCCTATTGGTGTCTCTGCTACTCGTGTCGAAAAAATAGACGCCAATAGTAGTGAGCAATTATTCTTTACTTGGAATCACCCATTTCAGTTCGATGCTGAGACGGAAGAGTGTGAGCTCCCCGTGGATGTTGTGCTCGCGCTTGATCGTTCGGGTTCAATGGCATCCGAAAGTAAAGATCCCGCTCAGCCGTTTACGCGGGTGCGCGATGCCACCGCATCCTTTGTGGATTTCCTCACGTCCAAAGATCAGGTTGGCATGGTTTCCTTTTCGACGACTGCATCCAATCCGATAGATGTACCACTGATGAGTGATTTAATGCGTGCACGAAAGCGCATTGAATCGACCAGTATGGGTCTTGATGGGGTGCAGTATACCAATACCGCAGATGCGCTTATTCGCGCTGGAAATGAGCTAGAAACTCAGCGTGCACGTGAAGACGCTCGGAAGATTATTGTGCTCCTCACAGACGGGGAGGCCATGGAGCCTAATAGGCCCCTGCGGGATGGAGATCCTGAGTATGCCAAGCGCTTGGCTATGGAGACTGCCGAAGCTCTGCGTAAAGCAGAAATCTCTTTGTACACTATTGGACTGGGAGTGAACGCTAATGATGCGTTTTTGAAAGCAATAGCCACCACTCCTGAGCAGTATTATGCTTCACCCTCTGTGTCTGATTTGCGCAATGTATACAGGCAAATTGCTGGTGCAATTTGCAAAAAGGGGCCAACTGCGATAGAAATCATCCCTCGGGTCTACGATGTGGAATAGATTTGCTCATATTGACTGGGTGCTCTTGTGTGCCACGTTTCCCATATTGGGTGCGGGGCTGATTTCCATGTATGCGTTTGTCGGAGTCAATAATTATTTCGAACGTCAGTTGTGGTGGATTCCCATCGCACTTGGGATTTTTTTCTTTTTTGCGCTCATGGATTTTCGTGCACTGCGTCGTTCCCATTTACTCTTGGGCATCTTCCTTTTTTTCTCTTCAGTCTTGATGTTGCTGTTTGTCACAGGGAGTGTGTTTAAGGGCGCGCAATCATGGTTTGACTTCGGAGCATTTGCCGTTCAGCCCGCAGACCCTATGAAGTTAGTGCTCATTTTGATTCTTGCAAAATATTTTTCACGACGTCACGTAGAAATTGCTCACGTCAAACATATTTTGATCTCTGGATGTTACGCGCTCATTCCCTGTTTCTTGGTGTTGCTTCAGCCAGACTTTGGCTCTGCCATCATCTTGTTTGCCATCTGGCTTGGTATGACCATTGTCGCAGGTATTTCAAAGAAGCATCTGGCGATTGTGTTTGGTATTGGTGCAGTCGCCTTCGTGATTTTATGGAGCTTCGTCTTGTTGCCCTATCAACAGCAACGCATCAAGACATTTCTTAATCCGCTCACTGATATTCGCGGAGCGGGGTATAACGCCTATCAGTCCACTGTGGCGGTGGGGTCGGGTGAGCTGTTGGGGAAGGGAATAGGGTATGGCACTCAGTCACGTCTTAAGTTTTTGCCCGAATATCAAACTGACTTTATCTTTGCTTCATTTGCGGAGGAGTGGGGGTTTGTAGGGGTCACGCTCCTTCTCTTGTGTTTTGGGATTGTGATAGCCCGTATACTCGGAGCCGCCATGACTGGAGCGACAAACTTTGAAGTATTGTACGCATTAGGGTTGTGTATCTTCTTTATGACCCAATTTATTATTCATATTGGCATGAATATAGGACTGATGCCGGTGACGGGGCAAACCCTCCCATTTATGAGTTATGGTGGCTCGCACTTGGTGACCGAATTTGCCGGACTGGGGATTTTGATGGGTATGCGTAGATGGAAACGCGTGGCACATCCTGGACGCATGAAAAATGAATTTCTCGGGATATAATAGTCGCATGTCACTTCGCGTACGAGCTCTCATAATTCCTGTCGTAGCGTCGCTCCTATCGGGCGCACTGCTTGTCCTAGCGACCCCGGTGTTTGATTTTTGGGTATTGGGTCCTGTCGCTCTCATTCCATTTTTTATTGCATATTTGGGTACTGTGCGGGCATGGCCTCGAGCAGGGCTGGCGCTGCTGACGTTTTTCCCTTACTGTCTGGCTTCAGGTGAGGCTCTCTTTCGTCTGTCTGGGAGTTGGTGGGTCGGGAGTGAGGGGGTGATTGGCCCGGGGTTATTGTATGCCTCGCTCATTTGGGGCATCGTGCTTATGGCTACGATGATGTACCCCATTGCACTTGAGCTCGGTATGCGAGTTCGACTCCCGGTGCCTCGTCCGATAGTTCTCGGTGTAGTGGTGGCATGCATGGAATATCTGCGTGCGATGCTCTTTGCTGGATACAGTTGGGGTGCGCTCGGGTATCAGTTGGTAGATACGACATACGTTTCACATATCGCGCTCATTGGCACCGTCTATGCACTCACGATGATGTATGTCACTTGGAGTGTCGCGTTGGCGCACCTATGGATACGCATGAGAGATGCGACCGGGTCGTGGTTCCAGCGATTTACTCATGCCACAGGTGATGCAGTCTTTCTGAAGGAGACTGTTTTCCTTGCGTCTATTTTCGGTGCAGTGCTTCTGTTTGGATTGTGGCGAGTCCACGGTCCTCAGGGCACTCAGGTGGGATTGCGGGTGGCTGCGATCGCTTCTACCATTTCGACACAAGAAAGTATTGGCGCTGGAGCGTATCGCACCTACCGTGCACTTATGCTCGAAGCCGTATCCGGAGGTGCAAAGTTGGTGCTTACGCCCGAGAATGTGTTTCCCTACTTTATCCTTGATGAATCGACGCAGTCGCTCACTGCTCGACCGATTGTCTATCTGCCCGACGCGGCAGTTCTCTATCAAGATTTTTTGAAATTATCCTCGGATTATGCTGATGTAACATTTGCCGTAGGTATGCATACGCACCAGGGGACTGAACTATATAACAGCATCGTGCTCTATCGCGGTGGGGGCATTTTGGGAGTGTATCATAAACGGTATCCCGTACCGTTTACCGAGTATGCACCATTCGGATTCACGCTCCCGCTCTTTCAGCATTTTTCCAAGGGGGAATCACATGCGCATTTGCAGATTGGAGATGTACAGATTGGGGGATATATTTGCTCGGAAATCGGAATCACCCCACTTGGGACCCACGGTGCAGATCTCATTCTTTCCCCGTCCAATGATAGTGCGCTCGTATCCCGTAGTATTATGGGATTGCATCATCGCTTTGCTCGCATGAAAGCCATTGAAGAAAATGCACCGATGGTGCGCGCCTCAAAAGGGGGCGTGACGGCTATTATTGATTCTCGCGGTCGCACACTGAGTGCCATGACCGATACCTCAGGCGTCATCTTTGCCGACTTGCCGTAAGGGGTGTCGGTACGTCAGAAAAGTCTCTCGTATCATATCTGCAAGGGAGAATCGGTCTGCGATGCGTTGCGAAAGGGTTTCGCGAAACTCCGCACGTTTCTCTGGGTGGTCATATAGGTACAAGAGCGCCCGAGCAATTTCTCCTGGGTTCTTGGGTTGAATGAGTACGCCACTTTTCATGTCATCAATGACTTCGGGTATACCACCCACCGCGGTAGAGACCACAGGGAGGCCTGCTCGCCCAGCTTCCAAAATCACGTAGGGAAAAGCTTCCGTAATAGAAGGAAGCAGAAAAATATCAAATGCCGACATGAGTGAAGCAGCGTCATCGTGATACCCGCTCCATGTCACCATATGTGCAATACCCAGACTGGCGGTGCGCTCCATAAGTGCTTCGCGCTCTTCACCGTCCCCAATTATGGTGCAGGCAATCTGGCAGTCTGGGCGCTGTTTTGCGATGATGCTCCATGCTTCTAGTGCATAAGTGAGACCTTTGTTTTTATGGAGTTCTGCAATAATACCCACTCGCACGCGAGTATCCTGGATACCAAGTATGTGGCGTGCTTCTTCTCTTGGGCGTAGGGTGATTGGGCCAATACCGTTGTGAATCACACGGACCTTGTGCCACACAAACGGGAGACTGATGACTTGATTGCGTGTGCGGCGTGATACTGCGATGGTGGTATCTGCAAGTTGAATGGTCAAAAAGTGCATAAGTCCAATGAGAAGGCGGGAGAGGTTGCTTCGGTCCTCATTGAATGTCCAGCCATGTCCGGTGAAGACAATATGCGCGCATGTCCTCCTGCGTCCGAGTAGTCGCTCTCCATGTGACACCGTATTTGCGAGCCTCGCGGCGAGTGCTCCCAGTCCTCCCATTTTAGAGCTATTGACATGCACGATATCGGGAGCTGTATGCCGAATGAGTCGGAATATGTGGGTGAAACTTGCGATATCGCCAAAGATTCGGACGTCGCGCACGAGCGAAGGGAGCGTGTAGGTGGGAATACCCGTATCCTTGAGACGCCGAGCGAGAATACCTTCCCCTCCAAATGCGACCAGTACGCGATGTCCCGTGCGCTGTGCCTCCACTGCCAAGTCAAAGACGTAGCGCTGTGCGCCACCCCAGTTTGACTTGGTGATGAGGTACAAGATGGTCATCGGGCGGTCTTCTTCCATGTGACATACTATAACACAAGACGCATATGCAAAGTCGCTTCCAATCTCGCCTTTCCTTTGTTATGGTACTCATATGAACCGATTTCCGTCACCACAAATTTTGGCCGTATTCTTGGGCGACGTGATGTTGCTGTATTTGTCGCTCTACCTGACCTTGGGATTGCGATTTTGGGAGATCCCCAGTCGCGAACTCTTTGTGCTCCATGCCGTGCCCTTTAGTTTGATATTTGTGTTTTGGGTCCTGGCTTTTTATGTCGCGAGCTTGTATGAGCCGCATACGGTTATTTTTAAGTCAAAAATCCCCGCCACCATGCTTCAGGTCGAAGCGTGGAACAGTGGCGTTGCGGTGCTCTTCTTTTATTTGATTCCAGCATTTGGCATTACCCCAAAAACTACGCTCTTCCTCTTTCTCCTCGTATCCTTTGTGGCGGTGACACTCTGGCGCGTGTTTGGGGTGCAGTTTTTGGGATTGCGAAAAAAGGAGCGCGCGCTTTTGGTGGGTGCAGGCAAGGAAGCCGATCGTCTGTATTCGGCGGTGAATGCCAACCCGCTGTACCCTATGTATTTTTATTCTCGTTTTAACATCAAAGAAGGCGAAGTTGCAGATGCAAAGAGTCTTGCTTCGCGCATACGAGAAGAGCAGGGAACTATTGTGGTGATTGATTTGGATCACGAGGCTGTGGCACCGCATCTCCCGGTGCTCTATGAGCTCCTCTTTGACCGCGTACGCTTTGTTCCTCAGCATGCTATTTATGAAGACATCTTTGACCGCATCCCGATTTCTCTCATCGGGCATCGATGGTTTTTGGAACACATTTCATCACGCGCACACTTTGGATATGATATCTTCAAACGGAGTATGGATCTCGTGCTTGCCGGTATTCTCGCGCTCCCCACTCTGATCATTCTTCCGCTTGTGGCGTGTGCCATGTGGATGGAAGACCGTGGAGCGATATTTTACGCTCCACTGCGTGTTGGAGAAGGGAATATCCCGTTTCGCATATATAAATTCCGTACGATGAGTAGCATGGATGATGGGCGACGATTGGGGGAGAGCCGAGGCAGAGTGACTCGGGTGGGAGCATTTTTGCGAAAGACTCGTATCGACGAATTGCCACAATTATGGAATGTCCTTCGTGGAGATTTGTCGTTGATAGGCCCACGCCCTGAATTTCCCGCATTGGTGGAAGAGTATGCGACCCAGATACCGTATTACAATATGCGCCATCTCATAAAACCGGGATTGTCCGGATGGGCACAAGTGCATCACGAGAAGCCTCCTCAGACAGTCGAAGAAACCAAGGAAAAATTATCTTACGATTTGTATTATCTCAAACATCGCTCATTTGCGCTTGATATCAAGATTGCACTCAAGACTATCCGCACACTGCTTTCTCGGACGGGTGTGTAGCGCAAAAGAAAATTTTGGTGTAGCGTGACAGGAGATTCACCTCGGAGGGAAAATGCTGTTGACCGCCATGGTCCGGAGCGTCCCTCCGGCTACGATGTCCATGCTTCAAAGCATATTGGCGGAGGGCGATGCCTCGCGCCTAGTGTCTTTGCTGATTGAATACGGTCATCCCGTTGCGCGTGCGCTCACTCATCAAGTCAAAATGGCTACCGGGAGTCGGGTGCTTGGGTACCACAGTATTGATATGACGCTCCGTTTCCCTATCCGAGCATGTACCAATTTGCCATGGCGTGTTGAGGCAGAAATTCCGGATGTGCCGAGATATGCACAACTGCTCGAGATTGCGATTTGGATGGGAACGTCACCAGACAGTGCGATTGACCGGCTTGCATACTGGATGTGGATTGCCACCCAAATTGCATGGTTTCATCATCCTGTCATGATGATGAATCATCACCATGCCGTTTGGAGAGAGTACAGTCATCCCTGTATTTTGCGCCATCGTGATGATGTGGACTACTAACACACCCCTCATGGGGTGTGTCTTGTATCTTGGCGTAATTCCTGTAGCATGGCGTTATGCGTATCAATCAATACATTGCACTTGCGACAGGGATGTCCCGTCGTGCCGCAGACAAAGAAGTTGAAGAAGGTCGAGTCAAGATCGCTTCGCGTGTGGCGCAACTGGGAGATCAGGTGCTTCCGGGGCAAGCGGTTGCTTGGAAAGGGAAGCCGTTGACTGCCAAAGAAGGCCCCAAGACCACCATCATGCTCAATAAGCCTGAAGGATATATCACCTCGAGAAAGCGAGATGAAACTGGAGCTCCAACCGTGATGGAGCTTCTCCCGAAGGAACTCGCTCACTTAAAACCAGTGGGTCGCCTAGACAAAGAAAGCGGTGGGCTTTTGTTGTTGTCTGATGATGGGGATTTGCTCTACAAGAGTACGCATCCTAAGTATATGGTCGAAAAGGAATACCTCGTGGAATTTGCCGAGCGATTTTCCCCAAATGAACTTGCGCTCTGGAAGAAGGGCATGCGTTTTCCGGATGGTATCGCACGTGCTGATGTCATGGAACATCAAAGCGGAAAGACGTATCGCATTGTGCTCCATCAGGGGATGACGAGACAAATTCGCCGGATGGCAGGCAAGAGTGGTAATGCCGTGGTCTCTCTCACTCGCACGCGCGCCGGTGTCCACACACTTGGTGGGCTAAAACCTGGACAATGGAAGACATTGCCTTCTGTCTTGGCTTCTCCCAAAAAACCCAAGGCGAAATAAAGTTATTGCATATATTTAAAAAATGTGATATAATAATCACATCTCGTTCCTTCATTCCACAGGAGATTCACGTGTTTGATCGCACCGTTGCCCTCACTTCAGGTCACCCCACACTTGCCACTTCGGGTCTGGTGCATGGACAAGCAGCACTGATTCCGGGAGCACAAAGTCCACGCGAAGTGCCGCGCTTCGTGACGGTCAAGAATGTTTCCCGTTCCGGGACGTACATGGAGATGCTCGAATGCATCGGCGTGACGCTCGCAGATGCTGTTTTGCCACAGTCTGCGGTTACGGGATTCCTTGCACAACACCCCTCGCTCTTGCCCGTTGATCGTGGTGCCATGTTGTTTCTTGTTGAAGCAGGGGGGACCTTGATGGTGATTGCAGTCATGCAAAACCACGACGAGGCGACGGCGTACACCCGAGCAACTCCCGTTTCGAGCAGGACGACCGTGTCGGCCACACAGCCTATGTATTTTGTGGTTCCCGCGTCCGACTGATATGCCTGATTGCCCCGCATCCGCGGGGCGATTTCTTTGTGCTAGAATATCCTCATGAAAGATAAACAGATTGAAAAGCTGATGATGCGAGAAGCGGAACGTCAGGATTCCGTCATCAATCTCATCGCGTCAGAAAATTACGTCTCTGATGATGTGCGTAATGCCGTATCATCCGTATTTATGAATAAGTATGCCGAAGGGTATCCTGGTCGACGATATTATGGAGGAAACAGCATCGTTGACGAGCTCGAAGTGCTCACTCAAGAACGTGCTTTGCATCTCTTCGGACTCTCACCCAAAAAGTGGGCAGTCAATGTGCAACCACATTCCGGTTCTCCGGCCAATGTTGCGGTGTATCTCGCGCTTATCCCTCATGATGGTTCAGGTCGTATTATGGGTATGAGTCTGACACACGGGGGGCATCTGACGCATGGTCATGGGGTATCTTTGACTGGAAAAATGTGGATGCAGATTCCATATGGAGTATCGGAGAAGAATGAGCGCATTGATTATGAGGCACTCATGACACAAGCAAAAAAGGAGCGCCCGCATGTGATTGTGGCAGGGTTCACTGCATATCCTCGCAAGATAGATTGGAAGAAGTTTCGTGCCATTGCCGATGCCGCAGGTGCATACTTGATGGTCGATATGTCCCACATCTCTGGACTGGTCGCAGGCAAGGCCCACCCTTCACCTTTTCCGTATGCAGATGTGGTGACCACTACCACTCATAAAACACTCCGAGGCCCACGCGGTGCGCTGATTTTTTCACGTATCGACGAGCGAGAGATTCCCGCTAAAATCGACAAAGCAGTATTTCCAGGCATGCAGGGTGGCCCACACGAGCACACCATCGCGGGCATTGCAGTAGCACTGCAAGAGGCGAGCAAGCCAGCATTTGAGAAGTACGCTCGACAGGTGGTGCTGAACGCACACGCCCTTGCAACACGATTCACCGAATTGGGTTGGCATGTGGTGTCTGGGGGTACCGACAATCATCTCCTGCTCCTGGATACGTGGGCCAAGGGCATCAGTGGAAAGACCGCAAGTGAGCGCTTGGAGCAAGCGGGTATTATTGTGAACATGAATACCATCCCTCACGACACGAGAAAGCCCCTCGACCCTTCGGGGATTCGCATCGGCACCGCAGGGGAGACGACTCGTGGCGCCAAGGAGGCAGACATGCGACACCTCGCTGAAGTCATCGACGCGATTTTACTGGCACCATGATTATTGACGGACGACACATTGCAGAGACCATGAAGCAGAGTATGCTGCACGTGATTGCGCGTGGAGCTCCTCTCCCACATCTCGCTATTGTGGTCACCGGAGAGACGCCAGTGACAGAAAGTTACGTGCGACTCAAACATCGTCATGCGGAGTCGCTCGGCATCACACTCGAAGTCGTCCGCGCCTCACAAGACATCACCGGCGAAGCGTTGGTGACCCTCGTCAGGGGGTTGGGGCAACGCCCAGACATTGACGGTATCATTGTCCAATTACCCCTCCCAGCGCACCTCGATTCAGAGGCAGTACTTTCTGCGGTGCCCGAAGAAAAAGACGTGGACATGTTATCCCGAAACTCGATCGCACGTTTTTCGCAAGGGGAATCTGTGATTGTTCCTCCAGTGGCACTCGCTGTGCACGAAATGCTCAAACACGTTGGTATTGCTATGCATGGATGTGAGGCATTGGTGCTCGGGCACGGACGTTTGGTGGGGGTGCCAGTGTCTATCCTTCTGCGCCATCTTGGTGCCCATGTGACGGTTGTGGATCGTCCCATGCGTGGACTTGCTTCACTGGTGTATGAGTCTCGTTGTATCGTCACGGGGGTGGGACAACCAAAACTCATCACGCCCGAAATGATTCATCGCGAAAGTATTCTTCTCGATGCTGGAGCAAGCGAGTCTCACGGAGAGATAGTAGGGGATGTCGATCCCACGTGTCATGAGGTTGCCAAGTGGTATGCACCCGTACCCGGAGGACTGGGTCCTGTTGCGGTCATGGGGTTATTCCAAAACGCTCTTATCCTCACAGAACGAAGACACAAAATGAATAAAATATAGTATGCTGAGGTGATGGAGGTGCTCCACACCAAGTTGTTTTTTCTTATTTACGATGCCCTGGGCCCCGCTTCGGCAGTTTCCGGCTTGACCGTGTTCTTTGGATCTTGGTTCCCGTTTCTCGTGGTGGCGGCCGCACTCGTCCATCAGGTTTTCTTGCGGGATGATAGCACTATCCGGACTGTCGTGTATCGTATCCTGACTCCCTCATTGTTGGTGTTGCTCTTTACGGAAGTTGTAAAGTTGCTTGCGCCCGCGCTTCGCCCATTTGCACTCCTTGATATCCCGCCCTCTATTATTGTGCACGACCCAAACGGATCCTTTCCGTCTTCGCATGCCGCATTTTTTTCTGCACTTGCGGTCACAATGTGGGTGACCGATAAGCGTACCGGATGGTGGTTTGCGGGAGGAGCGGTACTGATTGCTGTTGCGCGGGTGGGGGCGGGGATACATTTCCCACTCGACATTCTCGCAGGAGCAGTTATTGGTGCGCTGTTTGGTCTTGTGGTGGAGCGCTTTATCTTGCTCCGACGCTTTTTGTAGGGTACTTGCGGCAAGCTCGCGCTTCGCCTAAGATGGCACGAGGTGAGATTGACCATTCCATGCACGCATAGCTCAGTTGGTAGAGCGGTCGTCTTATACACGACTGGTCCCTGGTTCGAGTCCAGGTGCGTGCACAGAGCGGTGAATCATCCCCCGTAGACAGTCCGAAGAAGTCGTTGGCGTGTAATTCACGCGTTGCCGTCTTTGGGTATCCCATATATAGTAAAGGACATGTCACTAAAAGAACTGTTGCGCTTTATCGTGCTTCTGTGTGCCTTTGCCACACCGTTTTTGTGTTTATATGTTGCCGAAACCATGTTTTTTCCTTTTATTACCGGAAAGAACTTTGCATTTCGTATCTTAGTCGAAGTCATGCTTGGTGCATGGGCACTACTCATGTTTTTGGATGCGACGTATCGCCCGAGATTCTCATGGATACTAGGGGGAGCCGGCGTATTTTTGGCGGTGATTGCGGTAGCAGACTTAAATGGAGTCAATCCGTATCGTAGTTTCTGGTCTAACTATGAACGCATGGAAGGATTAATTACCCATATTCATCTCTTCCTGTACTTCATCATTACTGCCTCGGTGTTTGCGAAGGAAGAAACGTGGAAGTGGTTCTTTCGGACTTCTTTGGGTGTGTCGATGCTCGTGTCGATTCATGCGTTCAAGCAGCTCGCAGGGCATGCGGAAATTCACCAGGGAGCCACCCGTCTTGATGCTACATTTGGGAATGCGACCTACTTGGCTGTGTACGCCCTGTTTCACGCATTCATCGCTGCGTTCCTCTTTGCGCGCGATGGGAGCAAGAACTCACTTCGCTATCTCTACATTCCTGTAGGAATCATCAATCTTGTTGTGCTCTACTACACTCAGACTCGTGGTTCATTGCTCGGGGTGATTGCTGGCGCGTTTTTGATTGCCATCCTTATTGCGCTTTTCGAGCGCGAGCATGTGCGACTGAGAAAGTTTGCTGCATACGGCATCGTGTCTATTGTGGCACTCGTTTCTCTGTTTATCGTATTTAAAGATTCGGCCGTGATTCAGCGAAGCGAGACACTGGCCCGCATGGCTTCGATTTCACTCGATGATGCAACGACGAAGTCTCGCTTTATGATTTGGGAAATGTCATATGAGGGATGGAAGGAGCGACCTATTTTGGGATGGGGGCAAGACAACTTTATGTATGTGTTTGCCAAGCACTACAACCCAAAGATGTGGAATCAGGAGCCTTGGTTTGATCGCTCGCACGACGTATTCTTTGACTGGTTGATTGCGGGAGGTATTTTAGGGCTCTTGTCGTACTTGTCCTTGTTTGCCGCCGCACTATACTACTTGTGGTGGTCTCGTCGGGGACACTTTTCTCTTCTTGAGCGCAGTATTTTAACTGGTATGCTCGTAGGATATTTTGTGCACAATATTTTTGTGTTCGACAATCTTACAAGTTACATCGTATTCTTTGCGGTGCTCGCATACTTGCACACGCTCCATGCTGACCCACAAGAAGCTGGAACACAGCGGGTCAAGTCTACAGATAACCTTGAGCCTGGAGATATTGCTATCGCAGCAGTCTTCGTTGTCGCGGTCACCTCAGCTTTGGTGTACAGCGTGAACCTCAAGAATATCGAAGCCAATCAGGATTTAATTCGCGCTATTCGTCCGGAAGGAGTTCTGGTGGATGGACCAAACAAGACCAAGCAGATTGCGCTCGAAGAAGTGCTGTCTCGTGATCTCTTTGGTACCAGTGAGGGACGCGAACAGCTTGCTCAACTCGCTGTGCAAGCTCAGGACCCTCGACTCCCAGAAGAGATTCGTGGGAAGTTTCATGCCCTTGCATCCGAAGAGTTTCGTCGAGAGCTCGAGCGTGATCCGAACAACGTGCGCACACTTTCCTTTGCCGCTATGTTCCATGCTCGCTTTGGAGAGTTTGAAAAATCATTGGGATACTTTGAGCGTGCCATCGCACTGGCACCCAAGCGTCAGGCGACCTATATCGATATGTCCACGATGTTTGTCGCAGCAGGGGAGTATGCCAAAGCCGAAGAAGTGGCAAAGGCAGGATACGAGCTCGAAAAAGAAAATCACGAAGCTGCGCTCCAGTATGCTGTTGCGCTCGCATATCAAAAGAAGGCACCCGAAGCACAAGACGTCTTGTCCTCACTGCGTGATACCCCGCAAGCATACGATGCGCGACTCTTGAATGCATACGGGACGACAGGGCAGTACGAGCTCGTGGTCACACTCGTCAATGAGAAAATTGCCCGTGGATATGCTGTCGGACGAGACTACTTTGCCCTGGCAGGAGGATACCTAGAGTTAGGTCAAACTGATGCCTCGATTGCTGCCATCAACAAAGCCATCTCACTCGACCCCTCGCTCAAGGAACAGGGGGAGGGATTGATTCAGCAAATTCAAGCCGGAAGATAGTTCCACCGATGATGCGCTTCAACACCCGACTTGTCGGGTGTTGTGCTTTTTCTGGCTATTCGCTACAGTCAGCAGACATCTCTATGCGACTCTTTACTCATGTCTTGGTGAATACCATGATTGCAAACACGGCCAGTATGTTCGTGTGGTTTGCATTAACGTACTTTGCCTATCTGGAAACACGTTCCGTGCTGGTGACATCAGTCTTGGCGGGACTCTATATGGTCATGAGCACACTCTCTTCGATATTCTTTGGGGGGCTAGTGGACCATCACAAGAAAAAGGATGTGATGATATGGTCGAGTATTGGATCACTCGTATTCTTCCTTGCCGGATTTGGGGTGCTTGCGATGCAGGAACAGTCTGCGTTTGGTAGTGCTGAAAGCCCCATTTTGTGGTACATGGCCACACTCCTTTTGCTCGGAACGATATGCGGGAATTTGCGCATGATTGCACTTTCCACTCAAGTCACCATCATGGTGCCTCCTGAGGGGAGAGACAAAGCCAATGGATTGGTCGGTATCGTGAATGGAGTCACATTTTCGCTCACCGCTGTGTTGAGTGGATTTGCTATCGCATATGCTGGAATGACCATGGCAGTGGCGATGGCGACCGTGGCAACTCTGGTCGCATTGCTTCATGTGTGGATGCTCGATATCACCGAAACTCTTCCCCCAACAGAAGCAGGAGTTCGTCGGACACTGGATGTACGCGGAACGATTGCGGTTATTCTGTTAATTCCCGGATTGGTCGGGCTCTTGGTGCTCAACGTCATCAATAATGTCCTCGGGGGCGTATTTATGTCTCTCATGGATGCCTACGGATTGTCGCTGGTCTCTGTCTCCGTGTGGGGTGCGCTGTGGGGCGCACTCGGGTTTGGTTTTATTGTGGGAGGGATATATGTCTCGCGATATGGATTAGGTACACATCCGTTACGCACGATGCTTATAGCAAATCTGTGTGCGTGGGCATCCGCTTCAGTCTTTACATTATATCCGTCGATCACACTCATGGCGTTTGGCATATTGATATGGATGGTCATTACGCCTGTGGTGGAAGCATCTGAGCATACGGTACTCCAAAAGGTGGTGCCTCTCGAGCGCCAAGGGCGTGTGTTTGGGTTTGCGCAGAGCACCGAGTCCGCAATTACTCCACTCACTGCGTTTTGCGTGGGGCCGTTCACGGAACTCTGGGTCATTCCGTTTATGGCATCATCAAGCGGGGTGGCGCTGTTTGGGGGATGGTTTGGTACGACTCCCGACCGTGCTATGGCGCTCGTATTTACCGTATCGAGCTTGATGGGACTTTTGCTCACCCTGCTCGCTTTTCGTACACGAGCATATCGTAATCTTTCTCGTGCTTACGAGGCGCAAGGATAATTTCTGGTGTGGCAATCAGCGTGTCACTTGAAGAGTGTTATACTACAAAAATGCAGATACAACGGGATGTGGCACTCGGCGCATATACTACCTTCAAGATTGGGGGTCGAGCTCGGATGCTCGTCGAAGTTGACACCGAAGAGACATTGCGCCAGGCCTATGCATATAGTAAGGCGCATCATATGCGCACCTTTGTGCTAGGAGGTGGATCCAACATCCTCTTTGGCGATGATGATATTGATGCGATGGTGCTTGTGATGCGCATGCATCAGATGACAGCGAGAGAGACATCAGATCACCTCTATCTCACAGCAGAAAGCGGATGTGTCTGGGATGATATCGTGGCATATACCACAACGCGTGGATACTTTGGTATCGAGAATCTCTCTTGGATTCCGGGTACTATGGGCGGAGCTACGGTACAAAACATCGGTGCCTATGGCACCGAGCTCGAGGAGGTGGTCGAAGAAGTCATCTCGTATGATCCAAAGAGCGATCGCATCATCACGCGGGGGCGCGATGCGTGTGCGTTTCGTTATCGTGATAGTGTCTGGAAACATGAAGCAAAAGGGGAAGTCGTGCTCTCGACGACACTGCGCCTATCTAAGCATGGCATCTCGGAGCTCAGTTATCCTGATATCAAAGCGTATGTGAAGCGTACAGGGGTAACACTGGATACCTCAGAGCTTGTGCGCAAGGCAGTGATTGCGATTCGCACAGCAAAATTACCCGACTTGCGGGTGTATGGTACTGCAGGATCGTTCTTCAAGAACCCCGTGGTTTCACTTGGTGATGCAAAACGTCTACGTGATCGATATCCAGAACTTCCAGAGTATCCGGTGACTTCAGATACAGTGAAAGTTTCTTTGGGATATCTTCTTGATCACGCATTACATCTGCGCGGAGTAAAAACAGGTCCTGTGTGGTGTTATGACAAACAAGCACTCGTCATTGTGCATGATGGTCATGCAACAGGAAAACATGTGCGCGAGTTTATTGAGATGATTCAGATGCGCATGAAGCGCGAACTCGGACTCATCATTGAACCAGAAGTCATCATCATTGATGCATAAAAAATTTTTTTGTTCAAAAATTTTGATGACATCAAAAAAATTTTAAAAAAAATTTTTGAAAAATGAAAAGTTATCCACAACTTTTTTTAAAAACACATTGAGTGCATACATGAGTGGAGAGATAATGATGTGTAGGAGTGTTCGTTGCTAGCAAGAAATTTTTTCAAGAGCACTCACATCAGTTCATGATGTGTCTGGTCGAAACACTCATCTTAATAGTCACTATCTTTCAATACCATGGCAGCAAAGAAGAAGGTCGCAAAGAAGGCAGTCAAGAAGGTCGCAAAGAAGGCCGCTCCTAAGAAGAAGGCAGCAGCAAAGAAGAAGAAGGCATAGTCCTGATTTCTTCCACAAAACAAACTCCCACCGCAAGGTGGGTGTTTGTTTACATGGGCGAGCTTCGGTTTCCATTTTTGGGGATGGTACGCTATAGTGAGAGGACTCTTTCGCCCCTTATTGTCACCCCTGAAAGAGCACTATTTTCCCTATGCTTAAACTCATTACGTCACTTTTTCCAAGTCCAGAAGAGCGTGCTATTCGTGCACTCGTGCCTTTGGTCGAGCGCGTCAATCACTTGGAGTCCGAGATGGCCGCCCTTTCAGATCAAGATTTTCCTGTGCGGACAGCTCAGTTGCGTGCGCGCTTAAAAGAAGGCGAGACGACGAATGACATCATGGCAGAAGCGTTTGCGCTCACCCGCGAAGCCGCTCGTCGCACGCTCGGTCAGCGCCACTACGATGTGCAGATTATGGGTGGAGCCATCTTGCATGGAGGTGGGATTCCCGAAATGCGTACTGGTGAAGGCAAGACATTGGTCGCCACGCTTCCGACCTACCTCAATGCACTCACCTCACGTGGGGTGCACGTGGTGACCGTGAATGATTACCTCTCTCGACGCGATGCAGTGTGGATGGGGCAAGTGTATGCTTTTTTGGGATTGTCTGTTGGTGTGATCAATCACGAGTCTTCGTATCTGTATGATGCGACGGTGGTGGCACAAGACGATGAGCGTGACTCCACGGGATCCTTTCGCGTCTTTTATGAATTCTTGCGTCCCTCGACGCGCAAGGAAGCATACGATGCCGATATCACCTATGGCACCAACAATGAATTTGGTTTTGATTATTTGCGTGACAATATCTCCTATAGTGCCACCGAATTGCGCCAGCGCGAACACCACTTTGCTATTGTCGACGAAATTGACTCAATCTTGATCGATGAAGCGCGTACACCACTGATTATTTCCGCGCCTGCGCAGGAGTCAGAGAGTTTGTATGGCACCTTTGCGCAGATTGCCTCCAAGATGAATGAGGTGGAAGATTATACCATCGACGAAAAACTCAAAGCCGTCCAAATCACTGATGCGGGTATCACCAAGGCAGAACAGCTCTTGGGTATAGATAATATCTACACAGAGAAGGGGATTAAGTATGTCCACCACCTCGAGACCGCTGTGCGCGCACGTGCACTCTATGTGCGCGATCGTGAGTACGTGGTGCGCGAGGGCAGTGTCGTCATTGTCGACGAGTTTACGGGTCGTATGCAACCAGGGCGCAGGTGGTCAGAGGGGTTACACCAGGCCATCGAAGCCAAAGAGGGAGTCCGTGTGCAACAAGAAAGTCGCACGATGGCGTCGATTACGTTTCAGAATTATTTCAAGCTCTATGAGAAATTGGCCGGTATGACTGGTACCGCATCAACCTCCACCGAGGAGTTTCGCAAAATCTACGGACTTGATGTGATTCCCGTCCCACCCAATCGTCCCTCCAAGCGTATCGATCAACAAGACCAAATCTTTCAGACCGAGGCAGGAAAGTTTGCCGCCATCGCACGTCGCGTCAAAGAAGTACACGCCAAGGGACAACCAGTCCTGATTGGTACAGTGTCCATCGAGAAAAATGAACTCCTCTCTTCCTATTTGTCGCGTGAGGGTATTCCTCATGAACTTTTGAACGCCAAAAATCATGAACGTGAAGGCGAGATTGTGGCACAGGCAGGTCGCCCTGGATCAGTGGTGATTGCGACCAACATGGCTGGTCGTGGGGTGGACATCAAGCTCGGTGGAAGCCCTGCCACCAAGGAGGCAGAGGAAGCAGTGCGCCAAGCCGGAGGACTCTTTGTGTTGGGAACCGAGCGCCACGACGCCCGACGCATCGACAACCAGCTTCGTGGTCGTGCGGGACGTCAGGGAGACCCAGGTGAAACACAGTTTTATGTTTCGCTCGAGGACTCACTTATGCGTATTTTTGCCTCTGATACCATCAAGTCGATGATGGGAAAGTTCGGTATCCCCGAAGATCAACCTATCGAGCAAAAGCTCATCACCCGAGCGCTGGAGAGTGCACAAACCAAAATTGAAGGATTCAACTTCGATGCGCGCAAGCACGTACTTCAGTACGACAACGTCATCAATTTGCATCGCAAGACGATGTATGCACGCCGACGCAACTTGCTCCTCGGCACGACCGCAGACGTGCGGACATATATTGATGACCTTATTGCACAGGCAGGGGAGGATGGCGAAGCGGTATCTCGCGCGCTCGCCGAGAAATCTGCACAAGTAGGAGAAGAAGCCCTGTATCATGTCGTGCGTCGATTGGCGCTACAGACCAATGATATGTTCTGGGTAGACCATCTGGAGCTCATGGATTACGCACGCTCATCGGTGAATTTGCGTGCATATGGACAGCGCGATCCATTGGTAGAGTACAAACGCGAAGCATTGCGTCTCTACAAAGAGATGGAGTCCGCGATTGCTGCGCAGATTCTCGAACTCATTCCACGTATTGCGGTCGAAACTACCCCGACCACACCCGCACCTTCTCCGATACAAGCGCAAATGACACTTGCGGGTGGTTCGGCGCATACGACGGATGTGCGCCCCGCTTCGTCACATCAAGACGAGACCCCCGGTCGCAACGACCCCTGCTTCTGTGGTAGTGGCAAAAAGTACAAAAAGTGCCACGGCACTGAGGCGTAATGCACCATCATGTGCATACCTCGCGCTTGACCGAGCGTGAGGGTTTTCTGCATGACAGGTGAGTATGATATAAGATATAATTGTATATATTATTGAACATATTTAATCTAGATGCATGTGTAATCAATCTCGTCATTCTTTTGTCCTCCGCGGGTTTCTGTTTGCCGTACTGAGTGGGACACTTCTTGCTCCTAGTGGCGCACTTGCATCTAATCTTGATCCGTTCCGTTCTGGGCGTGAGGCAGTCACACCAAAACAATCCGTGGGCGTCGGTCAATTCACTGGTGCGATGACATACTCGTATCCGATTGTCATACCTCCAGGGCGCAACGGCATGCAGCCCAATCTCTCCCTCAACTATTCGAGCGATGATAAGCGTCAAGATAGTCTTTTTGGTTACGGGTGGTCGATGAATATCCCATATATTGAGCGTGTCAACAAGCTCGGTACAAATAATTTTTACAACCAAGATAAGTATCACACTTTTTTCACCTCATCTTTATCGGGAGAACTTCTGCCTTTTGAAAGCACAACAGATATTGGTGGTTTTCTCGGAGTTACATTGTCCACCCCTCAAATTTCTCCAGTTAGCGAAATAGCACCTTCACAGGCATTAATCGCGGCTGATAAAGCTGACGCAGTTTCCGTTTCGAAAAAAACACAAGCGACCCCTGTGTTTGCTGACGGAGATTTTTATGATTTTCTGTCGGTTGAGTCCCCCGTAGATTCCCATGCGGGTCATCGATCTGTAGATCTTGAGCAAAGTGTTTCAGGTGTTATTGGTACATTCGAAGCAATTGCAAAAACTTTTTTGCCAATTTTTGTCTATCACCCAAAAGAAGAAGAGGAATATAATCTTCTTCGCGAACAAGCTAGTGCAGACGCAAGGCTGCCAATTCCTGGAGACAAGATGCCTGAGACTCCACATGCTCAAGCTGATATTGAAGGCCAGTCTCTTATTATTGAAGAAGTTGACGCAAGAACGGTAACAGCCAAACAGTTTCGAGTAGAAAAGGGAGATTCTGTTACAACAATGTATAAAATATATTCATCTCCGATACATTATCGTGACTCTAAATCAGGTGCTTTTGAGGAGATTGATACGAGAATTATTGAAGATGAGGAAGGATTCAGAATGGAAAAGGCTTCATATGTTGCACGCGTGGCCAAAAAAACAAATGAGCCTTTGCTTGTATTTGCTCATGATGGACAAGAGTTGGTGATCTCAACTCCTCTCGGGCAGGACGAAAAACGCATAGAAGGGAAACGTGCTAGCGCTGAGATGGATGCTGCCGAAGTGTCCTATTTAGATGAAAGACAAGTTCGTTTTCCCGGATTTATAGACGATGGAATAGATCTTGAAATAACAACATTAGACACAAAACTGACGAAAGAAATTGTCGTCACGGATAAGTCGGCATTGGGTGATCTGAGTGTTCAAGAGTATGTTGAATTTCCGTTTGAAATTTCCTCCACTGAACCTATTTCTGTAAATATTGAAGGCGTGCAGCTTGAAATGGGATTTTCCGCAACATCTTCAGGATTGGTGACCATTGCCAATGAGCATGGAGTATCAACCTACATCTATCCCCCAAAAGTAATTGATGCATCTTCCACCCAAGCCTCAATTGAGATTGTTTATACAAAAACAGACACAGGATTTCGCATGATAAAGCGCATCCCTGCTTCATTTTTTAGCCAAGCACATTACCCCATACGCACTGATGCAACATTTTCTGTTTATCCACCGGTGGGAGATGGGACCTCATACTATGTAAGTACTACATGGGCGGGCGCACACGACACTATGACGGGTGGTAGTGGGGGTGGGGTTTCAGATGGATGGTATGTAACAATCGAGAATGATCGTACGGGCGCATCAGAATATCGTATTAATAGAGGATTTCTCCCGTTCGATACTTCTGTTATTCCCGATACTGCCACAGTCGCGACAGCTACACTGCATATATACGCTGCGGGACGCTCACTTCATGGAGATAGCTATGACTACCTTGCGGTGGTTGGTCCCACGACACAAGCGACCACATCGTGGCTCTATGGCTCTGATTTTGCTTCATGTGGAGCCACGTCTTCTCCAACATATTTATCTGATCGCACGGCGACATCGGGAGATTATTGGGCAGATAGTTTTGCGACGACCAGTATTGATTTTACACTGAATGCAACAGGACTTGCTGCTGTTTCCAAGACAGGAAGCACTCTCCTTGGCATGAGAGAGGGACACGATATAGCGAATGTCGCCCCTACCGCCCAGGCTACGCGTTACTGGCTACTCACTTCAGGTGATAATGCGAATGGTGAAAATAAACCCTATTTAGAGGTTGTAACTGCTGCGGATGGCCCAACTACACCAACGGGACTTTTCACTGAGACATTAACCAATCCCTCCAACATTTCGACGGGAAGTCCTCGTTTTTCAGCCGTATTTCAAAGCAGTATTGCTACAGACACGGCATCATATTACCGCATTCAAATTTCCACAAGCTCTGTTTTTGCAACAACAGTTTGGGATTCTGGAAAAGCAGCTCTTTCAAGCACTACTCCCGGAGGCATGCGTTCGCCAAACATCTATGCAACTTCAACGTTGGATGTTGATGGAACAAAGTATTATTGGCGTATAGCATTTTGGGGACAAGACAACACAATGAGTCCATGGAGCACATCGGCAGATTATTTCATCATGCAATTGGCGGGTGAATACATGGCAAAGGTGGATGATGGTTCTTTTATGAGATATACCCTTCAAGAAGATGGTTCATGGATTGCCTATGATAAGCGAGGTTGGAAATATATTTTTGGGGCCTCAACAAATGGGCGACTCCATAACCTCGACCAATCATCTGAGATCTATCGTTGGTATCTCGAGGATGTGATTGATCCAAATGGCAATAAAATGATCTATCGTTACTCAAAGGATGGTGGACAAGTTTATCCTGACTACATTGATTATACAAGCAACACGAATGGTAGTGGTCCACTTTTTGATATCGATTTTTCGAGAGATCTGTGTAGTACTGGTACTTCACCATGTGCCCCGTTTGCGACGTCTTCTATGTATGGTTTTCCAGTCTTTACGAAATACATCATTTCAGACATAACCGCTGCGGTGAATGGCACCATCGTACATCGTTACACACCTACATACACCACTGGTGACAATGGTTCTCGTCTCCTGATATCATCAATGACAGAAAAAGGATATCGAGATAGTGATGGAGGAGGAATGACCTCACTGCCACAAACTACTTTTAGTTACCAAACAAGCACGACCACATGGACTCAAGTCACTGACCCCAGTGCTTATCAGGTGGGGTTTGACGTTTCTGATACTTCTAACAATGATTACGGCTGGCGACTTTTTGATGCTAATGGGGATGCTCTTCCTGATTGGCTCAGAAGTGATGGCGGCACACAAACAACACTCTTAAATACCGGTATCAAGTGGAGCACCTCAAGTGCGTGGACCATTCCTGTAATGTTTGCCTCAAGTAATGCTGAGCAAGGGGTGCGCATGGCTGAGGTTAATGGTGACGGGCTTGTGGATATTATCGCAGCAAGCACGACAAAAGTTGTATATCTCAATAACGGTACAAGCACTTGGACAGCAAGTACGACATGGAGTTTCCCAGTAAGCTTCATTGATAGTGGAAACAGAGATCAAGGAGTACAGATCGTGGATATAAATGGAGATGGTCTCGCAGACGTATTGCAAGCACACTATGCAAGCACTACAGGAACAACCTCAGCGGTATATATCAATGATGGGCATGGATGGACAGAAGATACTGGGTGGTCAGTGCCTGAGGTACTTATTAACGATCTTAAAGATTCAGCGGTCCGACTTTATGATTACAATGGTGACGGCCTTGTCGACATCATTTACGCCCCCTATCCTTATACTACCGCAGTGGACCGTATATACTTCAACACTGGCAATGGCTGGGACTTGGATGTTGCAGGCGACTCGCCATTAGAATTTTCTGAGGTTTCCGCGTCTATTGGCACCGCTGATCGTGGTGTGCGTTTCGCCGACTTCAATTCCGATGGCTGTGTGGATATGGCTCAAGGACTCACAAGTATCACGAAGCGTGTTTATGTTTCCGATTGTCAGGATGGTTGGACGCTTGCCGCTGAGAATACACTCCCTGAATATTTCCGCGATACCGCAAGCGACTATGGCGTACGCATCGATGATATAAACGGTGATGGTCTTTTAGATATTACAAGAAGTTTTTACGATTCTGGTTCAGTGGGACGCACGCGTAAGGTGTATCTCAAAAATGGCGAAGCCCCAGACATGCTTAAGGAAGTAGTAAATTCACGAGGTGGAAAAACGACTGTTGGATATCAGGCAAGTGCAGAATACTTCACCGAAAGTGGTGCATTGGCAAATCCTTATATGCCTTTTGTGGCACAAACAGCCCGAACAATAACAACAGATAATGGATCATTTTTGACAGGACACAGAGTGATTGCCACCACGACATATGATTATCAGCGAGGGTATTACTATGGAACTGGCACTGATCCCCTTTTGCGACAATTTGGCGGCTATGGCTTGGTAATGGAGTCACTTCCCCAGGGGAAATATGTACGAACCTACTTTCATCAGGGAAATGGCAGTGATACAGACAATGGGGAATACGTAGACCACATTTCAAAAGCAGGAAGGGCCTATCGTATTGACATTGCGGATGGGACGACTACATCAGCAAACTTGTATGCACAAACAAAAAATAATTGGGCACGCACTGAATATGCTGATGGCAGAAGTTTTGTAAAGTTGGATCGGAGATTGGACAATACGTACGATGGTGATACGAGCGTGAAAAGTCGAGGTGTCCAATATAATTACAATACCTCAACTGGAAATCTAAATTCAATTGCTGATTACGGAGAGGTTACGGGATTATCTTCAGGTAGTTTTTTTGACTCAGGTGCTGATCAATTTGTGATGTCATTTTACTACGCATCGAGCTCAACACTCCCCACGATGTCATTGGTCCACCGCGACTCCACAATAGATTACAATAATAGTCTTGTGCGAGAAACGTTGTATTACTACGATGGACTCTCAGCAGGACTTGTATCAAAAGGAAATCTCACAAAACAAGAATTTCTCAAGTCAGGGACGACGTATTTAAATACCCAGCGAGCATATGACGCGTACGGAAATACGTCTTCCACAACAGATCAGAATGGAAATGTGACGACGATACTCTACGATGGCTACAATCTGCTTCCCGCAACATCAACAAATGCCCTGAGTCAGTCCACAAGATTTTCTTATGACTATTCTTCAGGAAAAATTGCGACTACAACAGATGCAAATAATCATTCGATCGCTACCGATTATGATGTGCTTGATCGCCCAATTCGCGACTGGCAGCCAAACATTTACTCTCCATCGCAGTATGTCGTGCGTGCAGAATATACCTACACGGACGCAACTACCTCACCATCGAGCGTCTTCAAGCGTGAATATCTACAATCCGCCACCTCAACAGATTCTTATGTATATAGCGATGGTTTCGCTCGATCAATACAAGTAAAAAAGGAAGCTGAGTCACAGAATGGTTGGACTGTTGGAGATACGCTTTTTGGGGGAAATGGATTTGTTGCCCAGGCCTCCCTCCCGTATTTCCATGCATCCTCGGCATATACACAGGCGACCTCTGCGACCGCGCTTTACACTACGAATACGTATGACTCAGTGGGGAGAATAAAAACTGTGGCAAACACTCTCGGAACAACGACATATTCGTATAGCGACTGGCGCACAACTGCCACGGATGCACTGGGTAACAAAAAGGATCTTATTAGTGACGCCTTTGGAAACTTAGCAAGTGTAGTGGAGTGGTCATCTTCGACAACTTCCGCAACAACAACATATGCATGGAATGGAAATAAAAAACTTACGAAGATCACTGATGCGCTCGGGAATGTCCGTAACTTTTCTTACGACTACATAGGTCGCCTTACGGGAAGTGAGGACTTGCATGCCGCTTTTGACACCAGCTTTGGATCGACAACTTATCAGTACGATAGCGTGGGAAACTTAACCACTCTTCAGGGTCCGCGAGGTAACACGACAACTTACGTATATGACGCACTCAACAGAATAACATCTGAGAATGACGCGAGTACGACAGTCACAGATATGACATATACGTATGATAGCTGCACCTATGGTGTTGGGCGTTTGTGCGATGCAGTAACTACAGATGGGTATTATATTGCGACCACATCGTACATCTATTACCCCATGGGACTCATTTCAGATGAGATAAGGAGTATTAAGTACGGCTCGATTTCAACGAATAGTAATGGCATGGGCTTTGACTACTATCGTAATGGTGCATGGGATACATTGTTTTATCCAGACAGTGCACAGGTGCGGTATAACTATGATGATTCAGGCCATCTGTCCGGTATTGATAGAAAAGAATCGGGTGGTTCCTTCAGTGCTGTTATTTCCCGAGTCGATTATGCTCCCAACGATCTTACGACAGTAATTACTTATGGAAATGGAGTTATAAGTACATCAACATATGATCAGGCAAATCAGTATCGATTAACGAGACTCGCAACCCAGCTTGCCGGAACTGCTGCGTATCAAAATGCTGCATACACCTACGACGCTGTCGGCAATCTTACCAATCTCGATGATCAGGCATCGACCACAGGAAGAAAAACCATTGCATATACCTATGACAATCTCTATCGTCTTGCGAGCGCCTCCACTACTGCAGTTGCGACAACTACAACAGGATATAGAGAAACCTACAGTTACGATGCTCTTGGAAACCTCACCAATAAGTCAAATGTGGGAAGTTATACCTATGCTGGGACAGGTTTTGCAAATCCAGATGCTGCTACATCGATAAATGGAGTCACGTACAGTTATGATAATGCAGGAAATCTCACTACATACGGTTCAACTACTAATGCCTATGATTGGAGAAATCGCCTGGGAACAACAACACTTGCTACATCCACCTCGACGTATTTCTATGACACGAACAATGCTCGCGTATTTATGAAAGATGTGTCGACGACAACGCGTTATGCTGGCGGTAAATTCTATTTCACAACGCCAGGACCATACGAAAGATGGAAAAACATCTACCTTTCCCCCTCAGGTCCGCTCATTGGTGTTGTTAAAAAAATAGGCAGCAGTTCGGTCACCCCATATTCGATCCATCCCGACCCACTGAATAGTGCCGCTATTGCAACCAATATCTCAGGAACTCTTCGTGAAACACTCGATTACTACCCCTTTGGAGGAATTCGTCGGGATGATCTTACTTCAACCTTCGAAACCCCACGAAAGTTCATTGGAGAAACATACGATCCTGCAACACAGCTGTCGTATCTGAATGCTAGATACTATGACGGGGGCAATGGAAAGTTTATAAGTCAAGACCCCATGTTTACGGGAGATCCCAATAGACAGAGACTTCTCGATCCACAGCAACTCAATTCGTACAACTACGCCAGAAATAACCCAATTAACGGAAGTGACCCGAGTGGGGAGGCGCTCACGACACAGCAAATTCTTGGGGTTGCAGCCCAGTATGCGTCAGGAAACCTTTCGGCAACTCAGTCAGTTGCGTCCCTTTTGTCGATGTATGTTAAAGATGAGGTGAAGCAAACTGGAGTCGTAATTGCGAGTAACCTCAAGCAATCTGCGCAAAACTTAAATATGCTGAATCCTAGTGCTACACCCGAACAGCGAATAAATGCGGCGATGAGTTTTAGTCCAGGGGGGGCGACAAAAGCTGTGGGGGCAGGAGGAAAAGCTATTTGGACGGCAACAAAGGAACTTTCTCCGGTAGGAAATGCATTAAAACACTTCAACAAACATGGGGATGATTTTGGCGCACAAAATTCTGTGGACTATGTGAAAAAGGCAAGGGAGTTTCTCTTTAGTCCACCAAATGGAACGCAAACAATTACTCGAACAAGCGGGGAAAGAGTTCTCTATCACGAAGAATCGAATACATTCGGTATTTTGTCTAACGAGAGTACGCCACAAACATTCTTTAAGCCCGATCCAGCCATTCATGGCAGGTCTACTAACCTTGAATATTTCTATGACCAGCAATATTAAACATATTTGCCGAGTTTGCGGATATTGGGATTTAACTGAACCATGGGGAGAGGATTTGAAAAGCCCTACGTTTCATTTTTGTTTTTGCTGTGGAGTTGAGCATGGTTATGGTGACTCCGGCTACAAAGCCATAAAAATGTGGCGTGAAAAGTGGATTGCTGAAGGTGCAAAATGGGATGAGGAAGAACGTCGTCCGGAAAACTGGAATCTGGAAGAACAGTTAAAAAATATTCCCGAGGAATTTAAATAGGAAAATGTGGAACGAGTGAACTCAAATTCTAACTTAAATCGCAACATGCTAAACTAACCCCATGCGCACATTTCTCATCACCCTAGTATTTCTCCTTTCGCCCCTTCTGCCTGCGCACAAGCACACAGCATCCAAAGTGACACGCTAGATGCTGTGACTGAAGTCGCCAGTGCGACAAATGCCACCGAGGCGACAAGTACTCCCAACGCAGGGTTTTGGGTCTTTCACTTTACCGCCAATACCAACCCGCCTCTGCTTATCGCCACTCTCCCAATCGATGACCAAGGATCCTTCCTTTATTCGGCGATGCCCTACGAGGGCGAGGTCGCCACAGACACCCTTGATCGTGCCGATTATGCCCTGTTTTCTTTTGCAGCTTCGCTTGCCGATGGCACTGCATCTTCTTCTTTCATTTCGCTTGAAACCCCAACAACCACCCAACTTGCTTCAAATCCACCAGCGGACGTTGATATGCCTTCCTGAATGCACGATACTATGACGGGGGCAATGGAAAGTTTATAAGTCAAGAAAACAGGGATAAGTCCCATTGATTGCTAAATTATATGGTACAGTAATTTCATGCCCCGCATGAACCGCCTCGCCATCGGCGACCCCATC
>JACCDX011025257.1_pt1 | contig 47998 bp, 34 predicted proteins | sample 7449681 | NCBI WGS metagenome assembly JACCDX01 (sample SAMN15323450, study PRJNA562643) | freshwater metagenome | isolation source: river surface water | place: USA:Blue River Watershed | collected 2017-08-18
ATCCCGAGAAAAGTACAAACTGACGAGTATCACAACTGGTGGTGTTATGGAGAAAGATGTAACGTTCCTTTAGTTATCTATAATAAGCAAAATCCAGAAAGAACTAAAATTGTTTCGTCAGTTCCTGTTTCTGGATTTGATAGACCGGACCTTAATTTAATTGTTGATATACCAGATACACAATTTCAAGTTATTGCGCTTGCTGTAGATAACTTGACTGATAACTTTGTAATGTATATTAAGTATTATCAGTCATACACTGCTTCAATAACCGATGCTGTTTTCAGATTAGTTAAATATAATTCGTCAACTAAAGAATTTTATGGAATATCTACTTTAGGCCCTCAGTGGTTAGGAACTAAAAAATATGACATAGGAAGTATAGTTAGTTGGCAAGGAAAATCTTATAAATCTTTAACTGCTTTAAATTTAACAAAATTCCCAGCAACACATCCAAATGATTGGGAATTAATCTATCAAGAAAATATTGGGATTATTGATGTTACCGCCATTTCAATCAGACAAATGAAATTTGAATATGTTGGCGATAAATCTAAACTTTGGATTGCTTCTAATGATGGAGTAAAGATTTACGATGGAATAAATATTAAAACATTAAAAACTGGAAATTCAGGTCTTGATTCTAACGACACATATGCTATCACCTTTGACGAAGTTGGGGGAAAATGGATAGGAACATCAAATGGTATATTCTATTTTGATGGAGGAAGATGGGGTGGATGGACAAACACATCAACACCTTCTTTACCTGTCGGAAAAACCAGAAATATTGTAAATCTTAAAAACGGTAGAATTTTTTACGTAGTCCAAACCGGTCCAGGAACATATAAATTAGTTTACTTTAATGGTCTAGAATTCAAAGTGTATGATAATGATTTAGGAACAAGTACTCAATTTAGCCCAGGATCTAGCTTAGATTATGATTATGAAGAAACATATTTCTTTGCAAATAATGTTAAATCTATATCAGGAAGTTATACTAGGTATGTTGGGGATCTTTTCTATCTTGGTGATGTGGTAAGAAGCGGATCTCCTTATGTTGTAGCTAGCTATTGGGATCCTACCTATGTTGGAACATATAATCTTTCACAGAATGTTTATGTTAGAAAAATGAATTATACAATACCGTATATTCATGCTTCTGCTAAGACCCCAGGTACCCCTGGATGGGATTTTGTTTATCACCTTTCATACAGACCGGTTCCAGATCCAATTTATGTAAAGAACAAAGGACTTGGAACGGTAGAAGTTAACTTCAACTTGATAGTTGGTCCATTATATACATCTTCTGTTAATATAGGAAAAGATCCACAGTTACCATATGTTGATAAGAAAAGTTGGAAAATACCTTCTTGGATAAAGTATGATTTTGAAAATGTAATAAATTCGCATCCTCAAATAAATGCTGATGATTTATTTTTAGATGCTCCCCTTAGAGATATTATTTCCGGAAAAACATCTCAGGAAAGTTACTGGAGAAATTCTAATGTAATTAGAAGCGCTCAGAGAGACAAAGGAAATATAGTTGATAGTTTTGAGTGGGTTATTAAGATTGGGGATTCTTATGATGATAGAGGTATTAAAACATTTATAGACGAAGAAGGATTTGTTTATGTAACTGGTTACTTTAAAGGAGCTGTTACTTTTGGATCTTCAAATAATATAGCATCAGGTACTGCTAATACAACAGAGACATCTAACAATTGTCAATCCATATTTGTTGCTAAGTATAATCAATTTGGTGTTATTCAGTGGGTTAGAAAATATGGAGACACCGGTGTTCCTAATGATTACGATTATACCCCAACCGGTATCAAAGTTGATTATTTAGGAAATATTATCGTTGTTGGACACAAGAATAAAAACAGAAGTGTTGTAAGTGCAACTCCGGATTTACCTAGTAATGTTTACATTAAATGGGATTGGAATGCAGATTTAGTTACTTCTACTACACTATTTACACCTTCCACTAGTAGTATCGATGACGTTATAAAAGATCTAGCAATAGACAAGGTAGGCAACGTTTATGTGACTGGAGTTTTTAATGGCACATTAAGTTCTGGATTAAATTCCGTATCTTCTTCTGGAAGTGACCCTGAGGTTTTTGTTTCCAGAATAGAAGGTGATGGAAATATTAGATGGATCCGTAAAATAGGTAGCGGAGGAAGCGAAACAAATCCTTCTATTCAAATTGGATATGCTTACGAAGATCTCTATTTGACCCTTAATGCTAATTATGGATCTTCTCAAGAAATTTTACTTAGAAGATATTCAAGTTATGATTTTAATTTAGACTGGACCAAATCGATAGTTAATCAGAATTATTCTAATGTTCTTGCCCAGCCACATATTAAGATCTCATCAAATGGAGAAATTGCACTGGGTGCAACTTTTGCTGGTAATCTAGCAGTTGAGAACATTAATATCGAATCCGAAGGATTAACTGATATAGCAATATTTAAGTTCAATGGATATAAAGCACTATGGGGCAAGAATGTAGGATCTACAACAAGCGATTATTGCCAAGACGTTGAGATAGATTCTGAAGGTAGTATATTTGTTCTTGGGTCTTATGGTGCATCATTAATTGCATCTCCTGAATTTTCTTCCCCTTATTACTATCCTGCACCTCAAGGAAATCTTGATCTTGTTATGTTAAAATATTCAGGCGTTGGAACACTTCTTGATATAGTTGATGCTGGTGGTATAGCTAAGGATGAAGGAATTTCTCTTTCCATAGATTCGGAAGATAATATCTACTTAACTGGTTATATTTCAGGACAAGCTCAGTTCTCTAACTGGATAGCTTCCCCAAGTGGAGGTGAAGATGCATTTATAGGTAAAATATCAAATCTTAGATACCAAAAAGGAAATAAAATAGGTAACCCGTTCTCTTGGTTCGGGTCAGGAGCTTGGATGAACGGAGAAGCTAAGCTTTTTGCTAAAGAATTTGAAGTTCCATTAGGTACAACAGTGGTATTTAACCCGATTGATTCTTTTATTCCTGGAAAGAAAAATCACGTTTGGAAATTAATAAAAGGTGAGACTGAAGAAGAGATAATAAGTATTAAAGACGCTCCTTCGTTTATTTGGACTTTTAATCAGCCAGGCTTTTATGATCTTTATGCGTCAATAGAAGACAGTAACGGCAACAAGTCTATTCTGGATAAGAAAGGATATGTGAGGGTGATAGATCACAAAAATCCGGCTCCTGGTGAAATAGTAGACACCGTTACAAGTGACACTTTCAGAAGAAGAGCAATTTACGAGCCGATAACTAAAGGGGTTTTACTTTAATTATCTGTCGTTATACTCTGTGTAAATGCTTAAGATTTCTGGTACAATAGGATGTCTGTGATTCTTTTTAAGATTAATTATCTTAACGCCATCTACCCTGGATGCTACAGTGTTTAAGAAATCAAGACCCGAATCTTTCTTAGCTTTTAAATCGATCTGAGAAACGTCCCCACAAATCATAATTTTAGAAGCTACCCCAAGTCTTCCCAGAACCATTTCCATTTGATTATTGGTAACGTTTTGTGCCTCGTCAACAATCACGCAAGAATTTAAGAATGTTCTACCCCTCATAAAAGGAAATGGAAGAATTTCGATTACCTCGTTTTCAACCATTTTATCAATCTTTTCTTTCTCGTACAGCATATAAAGATTTGAATAAATCGGAGCTAACCAAGGATCCATTTTTTCTTTTAAATCCCCTGGTAAAAATCCAATATCTTCTTTTGCTACTGTAGGTCTAGTAATGATTATTTTCTCAGCTTCTCTGTTAAAAAGAAGATCTAAAGCAATCTGGCAAGCTAAAAGGGTCTTTCCAGATCCTGCCATTCCTCTGATTACTGTTACTGGGTTTTCTAAAATTAAAGATTTTGCTTCTTTTTGCTCTTCGTTGAGCTGAATCTTAAACTTGATTGGACCTTTTACCTTGCCCTTTACTGGGGCTTCCTTTACTGTTCTCTCCATAAAATTGTTGACTTTTTTTGATAGAAACTAATGTGCTTTTTACTGTATGATCTTTGCATGAAGGATTTATTTCTTCGTTCAAGCTTATTTGATATATATATTCAGAATAAAAAATAGCAAATGATTACTATACAGGAGATCCTAGGAACAGACTCGATTGCAGCTTCGAGACTGACCATTAATTCAAATTTTCTTTTAGTTGAGAATGAAATCAACGATTTAGAAAACACCTTTAATATTAACGTTGTAACCGGTGCAATGGACATTTCCCAAGCAACTAGTGGACAACTTAAAGCTAAAACGTTTTATGCTAACCAGGCAGCTTTTCCTGCATCTGGAACGCCTACTGTCAATATTTATGGAACTGGGGCTAGTGCAGGAAACGCATCTTTTTCTGGTGTTGTTTCAGCAGCTCAACTTTCTCTGTCTGCAACAGGGTCATTCAATCAAATTAACGCATCCGGCGCAGCTGTTTTTGGATCTACAGTTAGAATAGACGGAGATGTTACTTCTAATGCATCTTTCATAAACGGCCCAACTGGTTCATTTATTGAAAAAAATGCTACCGGAGCATCAGGAGCAACAAATGCATTTTCTACCCCTGCAAGCGGTGGAGGCGGTATTACAGGAACGTATAGCAATCCTTATGCTTTAACTTTTGATGAAAGTGTAATTTATGCTAATTGTGCAAACGTTAGTTCTGCATCTGCAGATTCTTCAAACAAAACCGGATTCTTCTTCTATGTTGCAACTGGTACTGCTCCTTCAGGAACTCCTCCTAGTGTTCCACAAGGATTCAGGTTAACAATCATAAACACAAATTCAGCAGAAGGTCGTATAGCAACAGGGATAACTGGACCTGCTCCACAATATTATACAGGATTTAATCAGAGCAATGGTAGTTGGTCTGGCAATTATTTAAGAGTCCCAGATTCAGCTCCTTATAGAACCTCTGTAACTCTACAGTGGGAAAACAGGATAGGAAAAGGATCAGCGTCTCAAAATGGATCATGGGTGGTTGTATCATCTTCTGGATTTGATGCTATTTCAGATTTTGCAACACAATAATAAAATAAGAATTAATGGCGAAGACCCCATATATTAGGCCCTTACAGTTACAAGGTGGAACTTTTTATACATTCAGTTCTGCAGCGGAGGATCTTGCTTTAACTTTTAATAATACAGTTAACAAGTTTAGATTTTCAAAGTATGTTCTTTTGAATATACCTGAATTCAGAAAACCTGTTTATGGGGAAAACTCTATCCAGTTTGATACAATGGACTCAACATTTCTCGATGTTGCTGAAGGGTCTTTTGATTTGGTTAGTCCAAACAACTTAAGTCCCAATCTAGAAGTATCTTTTCAAAACTATTGTTTGAATTTAGAAGCAACTCTTCTTTCTGATAACAATTATAACCCAACATTAAAGAGAAACGTTTCCGAAAGAGTATTTTGGAAATGGCTTAAAGAACTTGGAGCTATTAGATTTAGACCAGCAAATTCTAATGAGGTCATTCCGACATTGGATCAAAATGCTACTGGTATCACCGGAGGATTTCCATACTCTGATAAGAGATGGACAGAAGAAGATGATTTTTCTACTGGTAATGGTAGCGTCACCCCTAGATATTCTAGGGTAGTTAAATATATCGGGGAGTGTGACATAGTGAACTCTGTTCAGCATAAGAATAATTCTTATTCAGAGGTTTACATACATGTACCAACTAGTGATGGGCATACCCCTTTGGTTATGTTTAAAACTAAAGCTGATGAGAATTATTATCCAGGTCAGATATTAACAAATAGACCAACAGATCCTTTAGATTCTGAATATCTTCAGGGAAGAAGTCATTCTGTTGGTGCATACGGACCTAATGGATTACCAACATTTGCTATATTTGATCAGGACGTTGTTGGGCAGCCTGGAATTACCGGTGCATCTGCAACAGGTGCTGCTTTTTATAATCAATGGTACTATCCGAGAAATACTGCTAATTCTTATTATACGGAAGCTAGTTTCTTTAATTCTGATACTGATGATATTTCAAAATATCTTAAAAACGGAACAGATCATATAGAGTATAAAAGAAGTAAACTAGATGGTATTCAATTAGACTTTGATCCTGATAATTATAAACCTATAGTAGACAATCCTTCTATCAGCACGATTGAAGAGTATAATTCAACAGTAGACTCTAGTTCTTTTGAATTTAATGCCGTTCTACTTTATTATGATGTATACGATCCTAACAATCCTTCTGATTCAGAAACAAATCTTTATGGTGTCTTATTCTTAGAAGATATAGAACCTATTTCAAATTCTGCAGGAAGAATACCAACATTCAAGAAATACAAACCAGATCCTATTACTAAACTTAATGGTAATTCATACGGATTGAAGGTTAATCTTAAATTTGACACTGACGTAGATAGTACTGGTGTAGAACTTGCTGTTAACGACTATTCGTCATTCTCTCTTTCTATGTTTATGGATGCTGCTAATGTTTTACAAGAAGCATCAAGAACATTAAACGATCAGACTACTGAAATAATAACCTTAGCAAACAGAGTTTCTGTTGTGGAAGATCTTATTATTACAATGGACGATAACACATCTTTGAACGCTAGAATTAAAGCTCTTGAAGATGCAATGGTTGCAAATCAATCATTGTTTAGAAACACCCAGGATATTCTTGGATTGATTGAAAGAAATTACGCTCTTACTAATAATCTTTTGCAAGGAAGAACCGATATTAAACTTTCTTACGACTTAGATCTTGTTAAAGGTGGAAGTGGAATAAACGTAGATAGATCAACACCAAATAAATTAATACTGAATAATACAGTTCAGCATTATAATATTTCTGAAGGCATAAATTACAACTTTAACATCAATCAGACTAGTGGAAATACTTTAGTGCTTAGTCCGTTTAACAACTATTTTAAACACACAAACTTCGGTTTAACCATTAATTTAGTTAATGATCTGGTTATAAAAATAGACGATACTAATAGTAAATGGCAAAAGGGACAAACCCTTAGATTAGTTTTTGATGATAAAGTAGTTCTGAATGGAAACAACGTTTTAATATACACAGACGTTAAAGGAGCATATCCTCTGAGTGCACCTTCTGGAGTTCCATACAGTGTTTTAATTGGAGGATTTACACAAAACATTTTCAATTCTTCAGATAACAAACCTATATTCGATATAGTTTGTGTTGACGAAAAGAATTTAGTTTTTGAAATAGATCAAATAAGATAAAATGGCAGGTACTAAAAATTCAATAAGTTCATTACTAGCACAGTTTCTTAGACTGCAGAAAAATTCTCTGGAGATAATAAACAAGTTAAGTAATGCTACAACATCTAAGCAAGACACTGTTAATGTGGAATTCTTGGATGACAATAACGTCACGAGTATTGTCTCAATACCTTCCTGGGGTTACATTATTAACGAGATAAAAAGATTAGATTCCAACATCAAAACCTTAACTGGATTGGATGACGGAAACGCTAATGTCAGAAATGCAGATGGTACAGTTTCAAGAATCTACCAGTCAAAGCCACTTGTTGATCCAATCGCTCCTTCAGCCTTACAAGTTCCTTCTAATTTTAAATTTAGAAGCAACCATTTTTTTGAAAGTTTTCTAAATCCTTTATTGTTCGTTACATTTGATCTTGATGGACAAGTAGACTCTGGAACTAAAAGAGTTTTTGTTAAAAGAATTATAGCAAACACAACAACGGATGCACAAAAGAATTATTTTGATACCAACTTAAAAGGACTAAATGATATTTCGGATTCCGATTACATGAACAATCTTTATGGTCAAGGAATAACCTACACTATAGATGAAAGTCCAGAGGATCTTCCTTTACAGGTAATTAGATACAGAGGAACATTTTCTGTATTAAGAGTTTTTGATCAGACAATACCTGTTACAGTGGGAGGTCAAACAATTAATCAGAATGTAAGAAAATATAAACTTGATGTTGTTTCTTATAAAGATACTATTTCAAACTCAACAAATTCTGATAGACAATTAAAAGTGGGTGATTTGTTAATGACATCTGCCGGAAGTAAGTTTGAAATAACAAATGTTGATATTTCAGAATCAACTGTTGTTTTAAAAAGAATCAATGGGTATGAACCTGTTCCAATCGGTGCAAATGCTTTAACCCTTGCATCTGAAATTCTTTCTCCCCTTCAAGTTAATGTTAACGTCGGTCACGATGAAAGACAAGCAATTTTTATAAAAGCAATTAACGACGAAAAACACGTTACCGGGTCTTCTTATAGTAAAGGCGTAGTATTTCATTCCAATGAAATGCTTATTAACACAACAGACGGAACAATGAATCTTGACGACTTTTATAAGAGTCAAGTTGCAGATTTTGGAGCTCAGTTTTTAGGTAACACAAAAGAAAAAGTAATTCCTTCAGTTTATGGATTAACTCCAAATACTCCTTCTTTGAGTTCTTCTAACTTTAAGGTTATTCAGATCAATAAGCAAATAACACAGACAAATACCTCTGATAAGTTTGCAAATACAGTACAAACAAAAGTTAAACTTCAGAACGAGATTGATTCTATAAATAAATCTATAGATCAAGCAAGAAATGAAATCTCACAACTTGTTACGACTTCTGTTACCAATTCAGCTGGATCTACAAGAGAAAGTTTGCTAGCAAAGATTGATTCGTTAACAAAAGAAAAATCAACAAAGACTGCTTTACTTCAAACAGTAATTCAGGATTTAAATAATTTAACATCAACTGCTCCAGAAATAACAGAATCTCCTAAATATAGAGTTAGAGGATTTTGGCCAATCCCTTCACCAATGACGGACGGTAAAACTGGAAATCAAGACGTTGTTCAATTTAGGGTTAGATATAGATATTTAACAAAGCAAGGAAATTCTCCATCGACTGATGAAATTAAATTCATAGATAATGATGGTACGGAAAGAAGAGCAACATATAGCAATTGGGTAGAGTATAAAACAGATATTAGAAAAAAAGGATACAATTCTACAACTAAAAAATATTATTGGTTGGACGAAGACGTTCAAAATGGTGACACCCCGAATATTAATCAAATTGATATTCCAATCACTGCAGGAGAAAAAGTTGAAATTAAAGTATCTTCTATCTCCGAAGCTGGATGGCCTTTAAATCCATTAGAGTCAGATTTTTCATCTTCTGTTACTATAGATTTTCCTGAGGAGTTTACAACAGCTAATGGAAATTCTCAATATGTTGATCAAAACAAGAATGACCAAGTTTTAGTTTCTTTACAACAGGATCTTTCTGCTAGAGGATTAGATTCACATCTTTCCACTGCATTTAACAGCGGGGACAAATATTATGCTCACGTAGCAGACACTATATCTTCCGGGTTCTTTGATACAACAGGTAGGTCTTTAGACCTTTATCAAAAGCTATTAGCTATGGATAAAGAAATAGCATCTCTTAAAGCTCTTATATCTGTTGCTAAAGGAGTTCTTTCTGTCTACGTTAAGGATAACTCAGGAAACACCATAGGGGTGAAAAGAGGATCCGTTGTTGAGCTATTTGCTGGATACTACAATGAGCTTTTAGATCTTACTAATAGTTCAAATTATGGAAAAATAGTTTCTACTCTTTATACAATAGAATTAAGAAATGATACTGCATCACCTCTGGAATTATCTTCTGTAATTCCTGGAGGACAGAATTTAATTGCTTTACCTTATACCGATGCAACAGCTTCTGCTGATTATAGAGATTTTAGAAAATATGATTTAACTCCGATCTCTTTAACTGGTATTAAATCAACAGATGTAGCAATAGGTTTAACTGGTGCTAGTTCCTTTATTCATCCTGCTCCTTTTCAATCTTCAAACTCAAACTCCCAATTTGTTTATTGTAGATACAAGAGTGTAGGATTTGATGAAGACCTTTATTTCAGACCCCCATCTTCTAGCGCATGGAACGAAGACACTGGTGTTAGCGGGGTTCCTTTAGATCTTGGAACACTACTGCCATTCAATCCGACTGGTTCAACAACTCCTGGGGTAGCTAATTCTTTTGTTTGGAGAGGAACATACGATACAACAAATCAAGTTCCTTTTGGGAATGGTAAATTAAATGAATTTTGCATTCATATTAATCACCCGTCTATAGTTTATGAAGCAGCACAATCTTCACCAAAAACATTTAAATCCTTAGTTAAACCTGCACAGGGTCCAGTAGGAACAAAAGGATTTGTATATCCTGCATTTAGACACGCTGCTGGATTTGAGGCATCAGCTACTGATGTTTTTAGTACTTCAGTAACAAATCAAACAAAAGGATATCAACAACTTGCATATAATAGAATTGCTAATAACAGCTATGGTATTAGTGGAGACAATCATTCATATGCAGAAAAATTAGGATTTAGTCCAGATGATGAGTATCTAATTGGTAAATATTCTTGCGGATCATATCTTTATATGGCTCCTTCAAGTCACTACCCGATTCAAGTTGAAGGATCAACGTCATTAGCAACAAAAACTCTTTCATCGGGAACTGAAAACGCTATAGTTATACCGGTTTTATTCCAAATGAGATGTCAAGATAAATTAGGATATGTTGGAGGATTTAGAAACAGTGGTACAATCAGAAACATAACCTACACTAAAAAAATAGGAATAGATATAAAGGTAAGCAACGAGGAAGTATTTTCTTTTGACCTGTCTATAACAGGAAGCTATACTAAATCTGCTCTAGCATCTCCGACATATTCAAATTTCAAAGACACCCTTGGATATAGAAGATTTGAACAAAACCAACTATAACTATTAAAGAATGGCTGAGAAAAAAGACAAATACAAATCATCGTTTGGAGTAATAAGAGCTAATCCTAGAATTTCTGGAAATTTAAAAATTACTGTTGACTCCGGATCTAATATATGGCTTAACTCTATTGACTCAAACGATGAAATGTCTAAGAATCAATATAAAGGGTATAGAGTATCTCCTGATAGTGATTTCTCCCAGGATGTTTACAATTTCTTTAATAACGGTAAGACCCCGACTAATTTTATTTTTGGGATAAAAAACGAGGATAAACCTACAGAAACATATGTAAGTTCTTTAGATCTACAGTATGATGGGTTTTATCACATGGGGGTTACCCCTTTAATTTCTGATGTATATTCTGAGGATTTTTCATATCTTGCACCAATGTGGTTAGGTAGCGATATACCTAAGTATTTTGTTATTTTTAGAGTTGATGATCCGATTGATTTTTCGTATTTAGTAAAAGTTACAACTCTAGAGGTTGGAAAAAATTATAAAGTATTAGAAGATTACGGAACAGACAAAACATCTACTTCGTATCGACAATATCAAGTTAAATCTGATGGTATTACATATTCTGCAGGAACAATCTTTACTGCAACTTCTTCAAACTTTACAACAGTATCAGGAAACGGAAGCGTTATACTTTTAGACGGAAACTATAATAAACAATTTGTTGGCGATATTCAAGATCACTTTGTTGACAATATACTTCCAAAATCTTCTGTAGTTGCAACATTTTCTCTACAAGAGGATACTAAAATAGGAAAATACATCAGAAGAATCCAATCAAATTCCAATTACACTCAATCTTTGATTGATATAAAATTTGAACAGAATGCTCTTAGTACATACAATGGGGTTTCTGTTAAGGACGGAGTTTATACCAAAAAAGGAGAGTATTTAAATTCTAATTTTGTTAAAGATTCTACAGTTATAGAATTAGACCAGATAATAACTGACGGATTTAAAAGAAATGATATTATATCATACAATCTTTTAAATCTTGAATTTTTATTTACTGACGAAGATGTAGATCTTTATACTATAAACAGATACTATGGATTTTATGTAGATGACATTTCAACAGGATCTTTCAAACTATCTGGTGAATCATTCTACCAAGATTCATTATCAAAAGGGAATTTTCCAGAACCTAAATCTGCTACTCAGATTTCAGAAAAGATGCTATCGTCTTTTTATCAAAGTAATAACAATGGGGTTAGATTATTTTTAGATCCTGAATCTAAATGGGGTTACATACCAACTTCAGACGACATTCATACAAACGATAGATTAAAAACTTTTTATGTAAAGGATAAAAATTCAAATTTCTATTCTTATAAACAAATCAAGGATTATCAAAATTCAGCATCTCCTGCTGATAAATGGGGATCTGGTACAACCCAAGAAGATATAATCATCCTGAAAAATAAAATATTAGATCTTTCCGTTTTTTCTGGAGCCGATAAAACAAAAACGAAAGAATACAGGGGAACCTTAACAAATTCAGGCGGTAGGTCATATGCAACTATTAAAATAACAGGTGAACTTACACCAAATGATGCAATAGTTCTCTATCATCCATTTGGTATGAATTCGGTCAATAACAGAAGATACGATTATTTTGTAGCTTCTGATTTAACGTATGTTAGAGGAGGATGGGGTCCAGGGAGTTTTACCGACGAAGGTGGAGCGTATTATTTTCACCCGTTTGGAACTAACTCCGAAATAGCCTCTGCAATTTGTGGTATTTTAAATAGTGTTAATTATAAATCATACAAGGCTTTTCAAATAGGGAATGAAGTTGTAATAAGATCTGAAGGAAATGATTCTAGGAATGATGTAATTTTTTCTTTGTTTGTCTACAAAGATTTTTATAATAAATCAAAATTTGCTAATTCTGATAGGATCTATTTTAATGATATAGACGGAAAAGATTTAACTGATGTTTTAAATTTTGTTGGGGGTTCTGAGCATACAAATACTAGAGTAAAAATAACAAACCTTGATGCTAGTAAAATCTCTATTGATAAAAGTTATGTTAAAACCAATTTCGGTCTTTCCAAGATTAAATTCATAGGAAAATGCATAGATTATGATCCTTCTGAAATACAATTTAATACAATCAGAGATTATGATACGCATTCTATTATAGAGATAGAAAATAATACCCACACAATATTAATAGGTTCTAATAGTACTATCGTAGTAGAGGAACTAATCAATATAGAGACTGGGGTATTTTCTATGTACGGACTTAAAGATCTTGATATAGATTTTTGGTCTAGCAATTACGGTAAAACCCCTACTGAAGAATACTACAGATATATTGACGTTCAACCTGATGGAATAACACCAATAATAGAAGGAATAGATTATGCAGTAGCATCCGGTGCTACTGTAAAATATATGGGTAATACATACGGACCTACTTCTAATTTTATTTTTAGAGGAGGAACAGGAACTTCTTATGAATTAATACAATCTTCTTCAACAGCAAGAGCTAATGTGGTTCCTACTTTATTTGTTAACTCTATAACTAATGCCCAATCCGGAATAAATGATCCTTTGGTTGATATTGATAAATTCCCAGGGTTTCTTGGACTTCAAGATATTAAATTCTTGAATGACACCTCTTCTATCTTAACAAAGAAGGATCAAATGTATTTTGGTAAAGTTGATAGCGAATACGATGTACTAAAAGAAAATTATGTTAGGAATCTTTCTACAATCTCTAGAGTTACGCCTTATATTACTAAGTGGGTATATCAGGGTGGAATAGATGTTAGGGGAAATGATTATAGATTAAATGCAAGTCCAGCTTTTACTCCTCTTAATTTTTCACCTAGTTTCTTTAGCCCGGGAAGAGATCCTTTATATTTTACTAATGAGTGGTATTTATTGGAGACCCCTCCTATTTTAGCAACCCAAAAATTACTTGCTGATACTAACAGTTATTGCACAGGAAGTATTTCTTTAGCATCTCTGCAGAATGCGGATCCCTCCGAAGAGGATTATTTTGTTAATTATTTTACTGTCGACGGTGATGATTATTATGATTTAGATCCGGTTAAGTTTAGTGAAATAAAAAGCAAACACGTTGATCAAAGATATACCTATTTTACTTATGAATCTGCATCTGGATTTTCTGAAACAATATTTAGAGGGGTTAAAGTAAGAATCAAAGAAAGAACAGACACTTCTTTAAAAACTAAAGAAAGAAATCTTTTTAAATCTGGGGATCAAAAATTTAAAGGGTATAAATTTTCTTGTATCCTTAAATCTATAGACGATCCGGATCCATATTCAGTAACATCGCCTGTTACATTTCAGGTTCATCAAAACGATACTTTTAAAAATGTTACTTTTATAATAACTGTCATTAATAACGATTTAAGATTTGTTGATTTTGAAAAATTATCAGATGCACTTTATAGTACTAATCCAGATGCAAATCTTTTATTCAACACTGCAACGGGATCCTGGTATTATAATCCTACTGGAATTTATGGAGGATCCGATTATTTTGGACTATATTCTATAAGTAATAAGTATAGACATTCTGTTACAGGAAGTTCTGCTTTGTCCGAAAGAGCTAAATTAGCAGCATCGGAAAAGCTTTCATCTACTATAGGTAATGTTAAATTAAGTGCAGGATTAAACATAAGTACTAGAGCAACAATTGGAATATCCCCATATGTTGGGTTTGATAGCTTTGATGGGTCAGGAATAATTCCTATTGTAGTTAATAGTGAATATGATACGGACCTAAGAGAAGAAGTTAAATTCTACTCCCCGTCTACCCCTGTTTTTGGATCATCTACTAGACCTGCTTTCTATAGAAGTCCATATACACTATTCTCTCCTAAACCAAATGATCCAGGAGCTTATTGGGAAAAGCTTCCTTGGCCAACCGGGGTTGGTAAAAATTATTTAAATTTTAATGAGGTAAGTAATGCATCTTCTTATTTTTTCGATTTTACTAACCTTGGTTATAGTCCTCCTTTATTTACTAAAGTTCCTATTCCGGTTTCTTATAATGTTATTAAAACCAAGTCAATTTATCAATTTTCTTCTGGTGAAAATTACTGGGAATCTGTTTTTAACAAGATATCATTCCCCGAGATCTATAAGCTTTTTTCTGAAGATAGTGGATACATTAATTACACGAGATCATATTGGGATTCTACAACATCTTCAACCGTTATAGAACAAGACACATATGTTTTAGAATTTATTAAGCCTTCCTCATTCATTCAGAATTCTAGAAAAATTCCTTTAGAAGATAATTTTAAACCAGAAAAATATTCTAATACTCTTGTTGGGTATCAGCTTATTGAGGAAAATAGTGTTACTGAATTCTTTAGATACGGAGGTGGGTATTCTCCTAAATTTGTAGACGTTATCCCTTTTTCCAACATAAAGAATGATTATTTAAGTGCTGATAGAAGTAATCCAACCTCTTTAGACGTTACTGTTACGCTAAGAGAAAAAACAAGAAACGATTCTAAATTTTATGGCGTTGGTTCTAATTATGAAATATTAATAGACGGAACCCCTAGAAAAAAATTAAGACTTGTTAAGGGAAATACATATAATTTTATTTTTGATAATTTTGTTTCTACTTCTTATACAGGTGCATTCCCGATAAAAAAGAATTTTATAATATCTCTAGTTGAAAATTCAGGGGAAATCCAAAATTCATATACGACTAAATATACACCAGGAACAACGGGATCTACATTTATCGTTCCTCAGGATGTTCAGGGTGAAATATATTATGAGCTAGAGGGAGAGAATTTTGCTGGGGGATCTGCTACTATAGTAGAGAGTCTAGAGTACAAAAATACTACATTCGGAATTGGGAAAGATTCTTTTGGATTTGTTAAAAATTTAAATCTTTACAAATATTCTAAATCGAATCCTTTTGGGATAGATCCAAACTCTGGATATAAATTACAATATCCTTTAATAGGAGAAACCCCGATTGATCGAAGAGATCTGTTTATTTTTGAAAGTACTTGGGACGCTGGAAGATACCAGGAGTACCTTGCTCCTACTTCATATCAGTATTTACCAGGAACTAAGAATATGGTAGAGCAAAAATCTTTTCTCGGAAGTAAAGTAATGAAGACCCCAAATCTTATAAAAGAACCAATTCAGCTTAAATATCCTTCTTCTATTAATGACGTTTTTAACGTTAATGCTGATCTTTATCCCAAATATGAAATTATATGGGAAGAAACCAGTACAGAGATAAAAGCCCTATTATTAGTGGACAGAACAGCAATAAAACACTTCCAAGAAGGGGGAATAGACAAAAGATTCTCTGAGCTTCTAGTTTCTGAATTTGGAATAGGAAATGAGACTGTATTAACTGATGATGTAGATGAATATATTAAAAGTAACATAATTCCCCAATACGAGGCAAAAGAAATAAACGTTTACATTAAAAAAATACAAACTACCCCAGGTATAGATTTACAGCCAATAATTACGGATCTTTCCGACCATCAAAAGATCTCTAATGGATTTTTGAAATCTACTAATAATGATATAACTAAAAGATCTCCGCTTGAATATGAATTCAGGCTTAAAAAGGACCCTTCTTTTGATTATTCAGTAGCTTTCTCTTTTCTGGTTGGAAAAATATAAGGGAGATATATATAAAAACTAATAGAGCTAGATGCCGCAGATAAACATACTAAATATTCTTCCTGGTGACCAACAATCAATACTTGTCGACAAAGTTAATTACAACTTTGACCAGATATTAACAGCTGGTGGTGGACCTCAAGGACCTCAAGGTATTAGAGGAGCTACTGGGGCTATAGGTCCTCAGGGTATTCAAGGACCAACCGGACCTCAGGGATTAAGAGGTGCTAGATGGTATGTTCAGCCCGTTGCACCGGATGCAACTACTGTATTGACCTATCCTACTCCTTGGGGAGAACCGGAACTAGGGGATTATTGGCTTTCTGGTACAAGTGATCAAAATCCACTTGGAATATATGTTTATGATGAGATTACCCCAGGAACACTTGATTGGGTATATTCAACGGTTTCTTTTAATAATACTTCAGTATTTACTGCTGTTGATAATTTAAATAATACAAACGATAGGGCTTTAATTCATGACACTGAATTCAGTAATAAATATGGGTTAGTTCTTAGCGACTATGGAGTTACCGGGGGAGAACCTGGATTTAAGTATGCTGCCGGTAATATTACAAAGTATACAATAAACGGAGAAAGAGCTAAATTGAAAATAGCTACTGATCCTTTTTCTTCAATATCTTCCCTTTTATCTTTTGCTAGATCAAATCAGGACGAAGCAAATGGTGTAGTGGATAGTTCATTCAGTCAAGGGCACAATCCAAGATTTCAATGGAAAACCCCAACTGCAGCAAATGCTGATTATAATATACAGTTCTTTAGTCCTGCCGGTGATGTTGAAATTCTTGCAGCCTCTAACACATTCGGTGTAACAGGATCAAACGTTAGAATGTATGCATCTTCTGCTATAACCTTAATAGGAACATCTGTTTCTGTAACAAGAACAGGTGCAGGAAATACATATTCTTCTACCGGAACAGGATCATATAATGTTACCGGATCCCAGATAAGATTCGCTCCTGATTTTTCCCTTGGTGTTGGTAATTTTATTGTAGGTGATCCAGTTTCAACCAATGGATCTAAGGGCATAGTTATATCAACTTCTGCAAACGCAGCGGGAAGATTCTTAACATTTAAAAGCCATCAATCTCTAGCAACTGATGTTGCTTATGGTAAAATAGCAGCAGAGAAGCAAAACGGAGCATCTCCGGTTGCTAGTATAGGATTCATAGCTGATGGGACAGGAACAAGGATAGATTTTTCAGTAAGTAACGGATCTACTAACGATTGGAATAGATTAAGATTAGATAAAGACGGTAATCTTCAATTCAGAGCTGCTGATTCTTCAATCTATATGCAGGATCTTGGTACTTCTGCTGGATTAAATCTTACAATATCTGCCGGAGCAGGTGCACCGGGAGGAAATCTAGTATTGAATGGAGGTTCTGCTCCTGGTGGATACACAAGTGGTAAAGTTATAATAAATCCAGGTGCAGTTGCTTCTGGAGGTGGATCTAGTCTTGGTAGTGTTTATTTACACACAACACAATCTAATAAAACTAATGTTACTGGGGTTTCTATAGGAATAGATTCTGGTACCCCTGTTGATAGTGCACTGGTTGTTGCAGATACCAATTATGGCATTGCTGCAGGAGATATTCTGGAGCTTAAAACATATGCACAAAGATCGATTGCTAGAAATACAGATCTTTCTGCAGACACATCTCACTTCTTCGGATTTGATGGGGATGGTTATGCAACTAAAGGATTGCCTTTTAATCCAACCCTCGGATCTGGCGGATATGCTTTATCTTCTAATGATTATAATTTAGATTACTATGCTGAAGGTGACTGGAACAGCACGCTTTCTCTAACAACAATAGGATCAGTCTCTGGATGGGATGCTAGTAAGTATAAAATAGTTAAATCAAGATTTACAAGAGTTGGTGACACTGTCCAAGTTGATTTTGTCATAAAGATAGATTCTTTAACATCTGGAGTACCAACGCCTTCACCTGTATCTAATGGGTATATGTACATTTCTGGATTTCCATATACGCCAGATTTTAATAGAGTTAGATTGGGGACTGCTACAAATTCATACACAGCACCTGCTATGCCTTTAGTTTCTCTTAAAGGAACGGGATTTGGTAATGCGATAAGCTCTGGTGGAGCAAATCCTGTTGGTACCATACAAATTTATCCTGGTTCTTCTGCACCTGCTGGATGGTTAATCTGCGACGGTGCTGCAATATCTAGATCTTCTTATGCTGATTTATTTGCAGCAATCGGAACAACATATGGAGCTGGTGATTTTACAACAACCTTTAATCTTCCGGATTTAACCGGTAAGTTCGTTAGAGGTTTAGGAGGTGATTCAGCATCACTTGGATCTGTTCAGCAAGATGCTATTAAGCAACATAGACACGGAATTCAATGGTGGCAATATGCTGATAGAGGTAGTACAAATTCTAGTTTTGGACACGTATCCGCAATTAAAAACACAGGAGGATTTGGTAATCCACCAAATAAACTAGATGGTATTACTGAATATACTGGACAAGATGTAAATTCCGAAGCATTAATTGCAGGGGAAACTCGTCCTATTAACATGGCGATGAATTATATCATCTATGTTGGAACTGCTACTGGGGCATCTACCCAAACTGAATTTTCGGGTGCTTTTGTTAATGAGGGAAGTGGAAGATTCTACATTTACAATGGTGGTGGAAACTTAAATGTTTCTAATGTGCCAGCAGGAAGTGGAGTTACTTCATATTTATATGGAAGCTTTAGTTATTTCACATTAAGTTCTACAACTTATACTGGAATCGCTTCACCTACGCCTTCCCCAACCCCGACGCCGACCCCAACTCCGACTCCGACCCCAACACCGACGCCGACCCCAACACCGACGCCGACCCCAACACCGACGCCGACCCCAACTCCGACACCTCCTCCGACTACACCGCCGGAAGGACCACTTGCAACATTTAGTGTTAGCAACGGTCAAAATATTAGTGGTTTTGGAACAGGAAGTAGCACATTCACTCCACAGATAACAGTAACTAACGGACCAGCTACTATTAAATTGTCAGTATCTGTACAGACCGGGAATCAAGGTGATACAACATTAAATATCCCTGGTGTAGGTAGCTACTCACCGACGACAGCTGAAGGTGCGGGGGACACAACCTTCGTTGAATTTAATCTCGATTCTGGTACTTACAACTGTACCTGGATAGTTAATGCAACTTCAACCGGATCTTTCACTGTTGCAACTTCAGCATTATCACAAACGATATAAATTATGCAGTTAACAAACGTAGAAATAGACGAGATTGGACTAATAATAGAAAATTATCGATCTATACATCAGGAGCTTAATTCTTACGAGAAAGATCTTGAAAATATGACATCAGGGAAAGAAGAAAAAACAGAAGAAAAAATTTCTTCTGTGGGAAGTAAAATAAAAGAATGTATATCAAGATTAGAGCAGGAAAGAAAAATGGAGAAAGAATTCTTTCTTATTATTCAAGAGAAATACGGTCCTGGAGAATTTGATATAGAAACTTTTGAATATAAAATAAAAAATTGATTATGAAGGAAGTAAAAGAAAAAGTAGAAAAACAAATTGAAGTAGTACAAAAGTTTAAAAATAATAATGTGAAATTACTTGTTGTTGCAGCACTTTTCATATTGGGATTTTTACTTTATGGTACTTTCAATAATAGTTATCACAAAAAAGAAATCAAAGCTTTAGAAAATGAAATAACTGTTGTACAAAAAAAGTTTGAAGCAGCGGTAGAAGAGAAAGAAAAATTAAGGGACTCTTCTCAAGCATACGAAGATTTAGCAGAAAAAGAAGGATTAATCGCTGATCAATTTAGAGAAAAAGCTGCAAAAGAAAAGAAAGAAAAAGAAGCAGCACTAGCAGCATTACGTAATTTACCAAAGGATGTAATAGACACTTTCTTTGTTAAAAGATATGCAGCTGTTCCAAAATCTGATATTGGTTTAGAACTTGATAAAAATGTAGGTAACGCTATAGTTATAGAATTGGTTGAAAAGGATCATTTGGTAGGACAATTAGCAACATCTGAAAATCTAGCATCATCTCTTACAAACCAAGTAAATACCTTACAAACCTCTTTAAGCTTCTCTAAGTCTGCACTTGTAAGCGCAGATTCAGCAATTTCTGCTAGATCTAAGCAATTTGAATTACAGCAGCAAGTAAGTAATTTACTAAAGGAGGATTTAAAAACTGCTAAGAAAAAAGCATTTTGGAATAAAATCAAGGGAACTACAGTTGGCTTAGTTGTTGGTTTAACCGTGGGCATTATTGCAGTAAAATAATTATTAGATAATGATCTTACTAGTGGGACAATTGCTGGGATTCCGTACAATATTGTCGGATGGTAAAAAACTTGATATATAAAGGAATATGTCAAGTTTCACTTATACCAGTAAATTCTTCAGTTTAGCTCCTTATTTATTAATGGAGTACAGATATGGTAGTCAACCAAATCCTGAATACCATCCAGTAAGTTTTGGAGCATCCGCTGTTGGATTTGAGAAAATAACCAATGGATATCTAAATGGTGCAGTTCAGATCCTTAATAGAAATGAAGATGCCCTAATAACTGGTAATATCAAAGATAAAAGTTCTGTTCAAATCTCTCAAAATACCTTTGTAAGACTTGATATAGACAGATCTGTACAGTATTTAGATTATGATGATAAATTAACTAATACATCAAATCTTGCAGTTTCTTTTGAAAGCAATCTGAATGTTTATTATGATACTGTTAGATATCACTTTTTAAGTGGTTTTGATTTTGGATCTAGAGACGGTGTTATTCTTCAAATCCAGTTTCAGGAAAGAAATGGAAAAAGATCAACAGTGTCCCAGATAACCTATGAAAAAGGGGATCTGGACATTTCTGCTCCAAATCCTACCCCTATTTATTTTAATGCCGGGATATATGATCATTTTATTGAGATTAAAATTCCTTCATATTCCCAGATAACATACGAGTATGACACTCAGGTAAATTCATCTACTGCATCCCAAACAACCGCTTCTAAGATGAGCTCTGATGGATTTGGATTTATTAGAAATCAGCCATTTAACGTGACATTATTTGAAATAGAATCCACGCAAGATTTGAATGGATTTTATTATTATCAAACATCAGTAAATAGCGTTGCTACAATATCGCCATCGGATGAATATTCAGAGCTTTCTGCAAATGTGGTAGAAAACACAGATTTTGATTATTTTGAATATTATCCTAGTTGGAAAGGAAATTTTATAGAAGATTTCATTTACACTGAAAGTTCTCTTGGAAATATCTATTATATTATACATGATATAGAGCTTCTTGAACAAGTGGGATTAAGAAGAATCTCAACTCAAAAAATGCAGATTCTTCAAGATAAGGATTTTAATGCCCCTTATATTTATAGACCGGTGGTAATGAGTCCAAAAGCAACTAGCTTTTCCATTAATTACTCAATGAGACTTGTTAATAAATTTAATAATGTTTCTATACTAAGAGTAGCAACAATCACAAGCACCGAAGTAGACAAGTACGGACCTGGAGTTAAAAGAATCAATCTTTTACATCAACCTTATCCTCAGAAGGTTTATAATAAAGTGGTAGAGCCGGTTGTTACTAAAGCATATACACTAAACGTAAATCCTATTGAGAGAGTGATTACAAAATACGTCCCTGCCTTTTTTGAAAGAGAGAATGTAAATATCTCAGAAGAGGACTTAACGATCGATAACCTTGGCGGATTAACACAATCTGCTACTACTGATGCTACTGTGGCATTTGGCCAGGGTAAATCTAAGATCGTTGTGAATCCTTATGATAACTATTATAAGTTTAGAATATTCACCAAGAATGATGGAAAAGAAAATACTGTTTTAGATCTTGGGACAAATTCTGATTTCTATTTAGTCTTTGAAGGAGGAGACAGTAAAACTGTTAAAATCCCAAGTCTATCTGATAGCACTTTCCAAAATCCAAACAAGGGAGAATTGGTATTCAGAGTAGTTGAAGCAGATTCCAAAAAAATAACAGCATTTATGGAAAGAGATTTCCATATAGTTTCTAAGACTAATAATGGAATAGAAACATCCATTTATCATGGATATTGGATTCTTCCTTCTGAAAGAGATCAGAAACCAGTTCCTGCTCCAGTAACAGCACCTGCTCCAACGCCAGCTCCTGTTGTAATAGCTCCTGTTCAAGAAACAGCAGCTCCGGTCGTTGATGTAATTCCTCAGCAACCTAAAGATTTCTTTGATATCAAAACAGATCCTGTTGTTTTAAATGTTGAACCTGTAGTAATAACACAAACACCAGAACCTGAACCCCCTGTAGTTAAACCTAGACTTAAAGCAGACCTAAATACCCTTGCTAATCTAATTAGTACAGACGAAAGTGCAGGAAAATCATACAGCGAAATTGCAGACTATTATACTGTTCCAGGAAATCCTGGTAATTTATTATATGAAGGAATAAGTGTGACGTTCTTCTTAAACGCTGTTAGGTTTGTTCATCCAGATACCGACGGACAAAGAAGCACACAGTTTATTCAATATGCAAGTTACCTAGGTGTTATTTATAAGCCTTTTGAAGACCAAAGATATTCAGTAAGTAGTGGTGGAGGTATTCCTCAATATTTCAATGATGGAGGATATAATACAGGTAGTGGAAGATTTAACGGATATAACGACTCAGGTCAAGGACAGACTTTTTATTTATAATAGACTATGTTATTAAACTCTAGGCAGAATGGTTTTATATTTAATTTTCCTAAAGGATTCTTTTCTGATGCTTTAGAAGAGAAATACCATGCCTACGTTAAAAGGATGCCAATCCCATATGATAACCTGAAGGATTTTATGAATTCTACAATTCAGCAGGTTTCATTTCCGACGTTTCAATCAATAGATCACGTTGAGCAAGTAAGACCTGGTGGTTATAAACAAAATTACAAAAGCTCTACTAACATTCAAAATTTGATTAGAAGAGATTTCACTGTGACCTTTAAGCTTGGTGAAGGTCTAATTAACTATTGGATCATGTATGAAAGCATAGTTAGTTTCTTAGATTTTAATAATCCAGAGCAGGTTCTTCCTGACCTAACGCTTAGACTTTTAGATCATGAAGGTATTATCATGTCTACTATTGAATTTCAGCAACCTATATACACATCGTTATCTGAGACCCAATTAAACTACTCTAGCACTACTCCTCAATTCCAACAATTTAGTGTTGGGTTTAGATGTAACTACGTAAACATAAAGCTAGAAATCGGGTAAATAATCTTTCTCGTTTGACCAAAAATATTTATCTATTTTGGTCCATGTGTAATCTTCAATCTCCCAAGGGAATCTTTCGTAATTTAATTCTTGATGATTAAAATTAATTCCAGTTCTAGAGAAATCTAATTTAGATTCGTATCCTCTTTGAATATTAATTGAATTAGTGAAGGTGGAAAACATACTTCCTAAGAAAATGTTAGATCCGACGCACATGAGCTGATCTATTGCAATAGCTTCTTTATCACTTATTCCATCAAAAAGATCCTCGATAAAATATAGCTTGTATTTAGTAGATGTCTCATTAAAAAAATTTCTATCTTTCTCATCCGTTGCTACATACAAGGGAATATTATTTTCTAGTCTTCTTTCTAAATATGCTAATAAATTATTGGATTGGTCCGTTGTTGATTCGGGGTGAACATTAATAAAATCATTTCTTCTAATATGAACCGAATTATAATCACCTATTTTATTTTTAACCTCATCCACTTTACTGCAAAGATCCTCTTTAAATCTTATTCCTTTCCCTACTCTTTCTTTAATTAAATTTCTTACAGATGGGGTATTGCCATAAACCTGATAACAGAAATGTCCGAAAAGATTTCTAGGAAAGTGAATATACTTTTCTTCTGAAATGATAGAAAAATTTATCCTTCCGGATAAGAACCTTTCAAAATCTAAATTATTGACTATCTCGTTGGTTATAACAAAATTTTCCGGTATTTCTTTGTTTGGACCTACTTTTAAATTTCCATCGAATGTTATAACCTTTGCTGTTTTTTCTATGCCGCTAAAATATGAAGATTCAGTCTCCATTGATTTGTATTCAGGAATAGAATAATAATCTGCTGTGTTAAAGTTTGATTTAAACTTGTGCTCGTCTAGGATCTCCCAAATATTTAAATATGATTTTTTGTCCCATGCTGAATTTAGAAAATAGCAATGGACAGCAGGCGGAAGAATAATTATTCTATCTGTTATTATACTTAATGCTCCTATAAGTTCATATGAGATCTTAACATTGGAAAATCCTCCCCACCACGGCTCAAAAGAGATATATTTCTTCTCCATCTTTATTTTTCGAGTTCGCTCTTTAAAAATTTTGCAACCCAGATGGAATCTATGATGTCTTCTGTGGGCTTCTTTACTGTTCCACTTTTTGTTACCATCATTTCTTTCTTTTCCTTTATAAGAGTTATAAAATCTGAATCTATCCCAGTTTGATTGCAGAGTGAATCATACATTTCAATTTTTTTGAAATTCCCTTTGCCTGCAAATTTCTTTATAGCAGTTGGGGAAAAAACCGAAAACCTCCCCGAGTCATTGCCAAGTATTCTTAAGATCTCACTTCTTAAAATTCCAGTTAGCATTGAGATATCGATAAGACTATTTCCGGGCGAACCAAAAGAAATCCCCTCCATTGCTATATAAACGTCATCTTCTTCGTTAATAGATTCTATAATGGCATCTTTTATCTCGTTTGCTAGTGAGATGAAATTACAGATCTTCTCTCTTTCCCTGATGTGATATTCTTTAGATTTTTCAACCTCTTTATTCTTTAAGACCATCTTTAGCTCCCTGCATTCATTAAGAAGGGTAAAATGATCATTCCTTGTAAAAATCTTATCAATATTGTTTTCTGTCTTGAATACTGATACCAAATTTATAGTGTTATCCCTCAGAATGCATATTCCCGTCGAATTCAAACTCAAATCTATTCCTATAATTGTTTTCATATCTTTTATATACCTGGGATATATAGATGGAACTTTTTGAGACACTTTGGTATAACTTAGGAATCAATTTTAGTTAATTTTAAAAAAATTTAGAAAAACATGGAAAATTTTGACATTTTTAGCCTGGACAATGAAGACTTCTTAAAGCCAGAACCAGCAGCATCAGGAACAGGAGATGCTAACATTTACAAGCCTTATCCAGAATTAGGCAAAGACGGTGTTTACAAAGCACTTATTAGATTTCTACCTAACGTAGCAAATCCAAAAAAATCCAAAATCCACAAGTATTACGTTTGGTTAAAAGACCCAGTAGACAATAGCAACTTCGTTGCAGATTGTCCTTCAACTGTGGGCAAGAAATCAATCTTGAAAGATATCTTCTGGAAATTGAAGAACTCCCCGTCTGCAAAAGACCAAGAGTTAGCAAAATCGTTTGCTAGAAAAGAAGACTACTATTCTTTAGTACAAATAGTAAAAGACCCTAACCACCCTGAATTAGAAGGTAAGGTTATGGTATTTAAATTCGGTAAAAAAGTTGCAGACCTAATCGAGCAACAAATTAAACCAGAATATGGTAATCCTTGCAACCCTTATGATCTATTTGAAGGTAAAAACTTCGGTATTCACGTAAGAAAGGTTGGTGATTGGAATAACTACGATCTTTGCCAATTCGTTGGAGAGAAAGGACCTATTTCTATCGACGGAACCCCAGTAGAAAAATCTGAAGCAGATCAAAAAAGAATTGTTGAGTATTTAAAGAAAGGTCCGCAAGACTTAGTAGAGAAATACGATTACAAAGAATGGACTGATGATGATAGAGATAAAATCACCTCTATTATCAGAAACATCGTACCAGACGGAAGAATGGTATCTGAGATTCTATCAGGATCTCCTGATTCTAAATCATCTTATCAAGCTGCTTCCAGCTCTAATAATCCACTTAAAAACGAAGCTAAGAAAACTCCGCCACCGGCAGACGATTTCTTTGGTGACACCAAATCAGATGATGAGGAGGAAGAAGCACCAAAGTCAGCTCCTAAAAAAGCAGCATCTTCAGGTAGCTTAGATGATTTATACAACGATCTATAATATTCAAAATATGAGATCGTATGCAAAAGCTAGGACTAGAAGAGGTAAAAGGTCTTGTAACTAAGATCTTGGAAAAATCTTTTCCGGGAAATTCCGGGAAGCAAAAGATATATTCCTCTACCAATAGATTAAATTTTTCTTGTCCGTATTGCGGAGACTCAAATGATCCACGTAAAAAGAGAGGCAATCTTTATTTAGATAGCCTCTCTTTTAAATGTTATAACGGGGGATGTGGACAATTTCGTGATTTAATAGGTCTATTATACGATCATGAATTAGCCCGAGAATTGAGCATCGAACAGCTTGAAGAAGCTAAGAACACAATTACCCTTAAAAAAAGTAACAGAAGGATCTCCGCAAACGTTGACGTTTTCATTCTTGAAAATTACAAGGATGTTTTAGTTGAAAGAGAGGACTATAAAAACCGACTAAAACTTATTGAACTTCCTCGTCCAGTTAGGGAATACCTAACATCAAGGAATCAAACTGTGGATGAAAAGTATCTTTATTGTCCCATTAAGAAGTCAATACACATCTTAAACCTAACTTCTGATGGTAAGTATATACTAGGACTACAGCTTAGAAACATGAAAAAGAATGCGATTAACAAGTACTTCACTTACAAGCTAAGTGGCATACATAAAAATCTGCTAAGAAATTTCGATCCTTCTGTTATATCAAAAGCAGAAGAGCTAGATCCAATTTCTCTTGTGTTTGGATTTTCCACTGTTAATCTTGAAGAGACCGTTACAATTTTTGAAGGTCCGCTTGATTCTTTTCTCTTTCCTAATGCTGTTGCTCTGTGTTCGATTAACAATCCATTTCCGTTTGATATACCAAACAAGAGATGGTTTTACGACGGAGACGAACCTGGGAGAGATGCTCTTAGAAAAAAATTGGCTATAGGTGATACCGTATTTTTGTGGGACAAATTTATAAAGGAGAATGATTTACCGGAAAGGGATAAATGGGATTTAAACGATCTTGTAAACTATCTTAGATCTTCTGGTAAAAAGATAAAAAGATTGGAAAAATATTTTAGTAATGAACAATGGGATTTAATTGGGATTTAACAAAAGAAGAGATAGAAGAAATAGCACGCAAAAAATCTTTGCTGAAAGTTCCTATTTCATATAAAGTAGATTCGGAATTGGAGATTCCAAATCTTGAAGACAATTTCACTCCTAACGAAGTAAAAGCGTCTAAGAAACTGAAAACCGAGATTGTGGATATAAAGAAAAAGAAGACCAAGAATAAAAGTAATAAGCTGTATGAGTAGTGAATCACAAACAGAAATGGAATCACAGTTTGGAGATGAAAGATCCGAATGGACAGAAAGAGTAAGAGAACTTTCTATTAGGATGAAAAACATCAGAGAAATTGGGGAGGTTCAGGTTGAACTTTATTCTGATCGTCAAAGACTCTTAGAATATGCATATAAGCTCGGACAGATTCTTACTAGATTAAATAGTAAGTATAGAGCTGAACGTAGAACTAAGATGATTTATTATTCGGAAGAACACAATACAAGATACGGAGCTAATGAAAAAACGTCTCTGATCGACGGTGATTTAGCTGACATAAAACGCAAGATAGATTTAGTTGATAATCACATGAGCTTTGTGAACGAAACAACAAAAACTGTCGACCATATGCTATATGGTATAAAATCCAGAATTTCCCTTGAAGAATTCATGCGCGGAGGAGGATTAAAATAAAAAACTTGAATGTTAAAATTTATAGTTTCTGAAGATTTACAATGGCTGCTTCTACAAGATTATGACGAAGAGGTAGACAGAAAACAGCTAGAGATATCTTTAACAAGAAAAATACACAATCACTTTTTCCATCCATTAGTTAAGAAAAAACATTGGGATGGTGCAATATGCTTTGTTGATAAGCGCGGACCTCTTTGGAGAGTTCCTGCAGGTCTATGGAGCGAGGTTTTTGAAATTGGAGAGAAGTATAAGATTGATATTGAGATCATTGGATTAGAAAGAGTTATTGATGGAGAATTATCCCTTGAAGAATTTACTGAATGGTGTAATAAATTTTTTGAAGATAAAAAATTCAGTCCTAGAGATTATCAAATAGAAGCAGCTTGGAGAATCGTTAAATTCAGATTCTCTTGTTTGGAAATTGCAACATCGTCAGGTAAGACCCTAATTGCATTTATTGTTCTTGCTTATTTAAAGAATGTATTAGGAATTAATAAATTCTTGATGATTGTTCCCAATACAACATTGATTATTCAAGGGTCTGAGGATTTTGAAGAGTATGGATTAAAAGAACTTGACAACTGTGACATTCAGTTAATCCATGGAGGAAATAAGAATAAGATCTCATCTGGATTAATGATCGGAACTTATCAATCCCTTGTTAAGCAGGATGAATCTTTCTTTGATGGTGTTGAAGCTGTGTTTGTAGATGAATCACATCAGAGCCATTCTAAATCTATTAAAGAAGTTATTTCCCGTTGTAAAGACTCTAGATATAGATTTGGTCTATCCGGTACATTAACAAATAGAAACACCGCTGAACATTTAACTATTCAGCAGTATCTAGGACCTTTAACAATGGAGATCAGTCCTAAATTTTTATTTGACAACAAGTACGCAACTCCGGTAGCTATTAAGATTGTTAAGATGGATTGGTTAGATGAAAATCTTAAAGAGAAGCTATACGAGTTAAGAACCAACAAGACTGATATGGAGGGTAACGAAATATTTGGGGTGGAAAGAAAGCTTGTTGTTTCTTCCGATAAAAGGCTTAAATATATTGTTGATTTCATTGCTAAAACGAGCAAGAATTCCCTTGTCTTATTTCAATCTGTTGGAGAGGGTTACGGCAAAAGAATCTACGAAGCACTTAGAGAAATCCAAGCAGAGAAGGAAGTTTATTATGTTGACGGAGACACCGATCCCGAAAGAAGGGATTACTATAAAACAAAGATGGAAGATGGAGCAAATAAAGTTTTAGTAGCCAGTTTTGGTACACTTAGTACGGGTGTATCAGTAAAGAACATCCATAATATATTTTTGACCGAATCCTATAAATCTGAAGTTCTGATCAAACAGAGTCTTGGAAGGGGGATGAGATTGTATGAAGGGAAAGAAAAAGTGAACATTATTGACTTTGTTGATGATTTTTCTTGGAAATCCTCTGCTAATTACCTAATGAAGCATTCCTTAGAAAGGATCGAAATTTACAAAAGAGAGAAGTTCGATTATAAGATGTACGATGTTACTCTCTAGAGTATTCGGATATATAAAATAAAAAAGGAATGAAGCATCTTAAACCATACGAACTTTTAGAAAGCAGTGGTAAAAATATAAGTAATTTCTCCAGCCAAAAATACAAGGCTATTACGGGAAATGACTCTGCACCAGGCTTCAGTGGATGGATTTATGGCCTTCTAAAGGGCATGCAAAGCAATTTTGATAACATGGAGAATTATTTTAAGAATAATATCTATGTAAAAACCAAAGATGGCCAAACTATAGATACAGGATTTGGTTGGCTTCTGGGCACTGCGGGATCCTTAGCAACAGGGGTTCTTTCTAAGATATTTGAACCTGGCGATTTTATTTCTAAAAATCAAAATTGGGGATCTAATAAATCTGGTGACAGTGCACCTATTAAAGCACCAGAATCCGAAGCAGATGTTAAACCGGAGCATCTTAGATTAATGAATGATAAGTTTATTAGCAATGATCTCCCTAATATCTCTAGCGATAACCAAATGCAAGACTATATTACTAGATCCTATAAGGGATGGGGAATTGCTCCTGGACAAAGTCAGGCAGCAGATGATTTAATTGCAACTAATGCTAATACATACTATAATAAAACTAAAGGATATTCTATTGCTTCCAAACTCCCTTCAATGAGTGATATTGGAAATGTAGCAAGTGTAGCAGCAAATTTCATTCCAGCAGGTAGAGCAGCAAAGGTAATAAGTAAAATAACATAAAATAAATAGATGAAAAAAGTATCACAAATCCAAGAAAACCTAAAGGTTCAAAATGCCCAGGCTATTTCTAAAATGGACGAAGCAAATAAGTACTTAAACTTTGCTAAGAAGTATTACAAGAAGCATGGCGTTTCTGGACCTTTTGATGAGAAATTCAAAGGCGATAAAAAAGCTCAAGAAAAATTCATGGAAGAATTAGGAAAGGCTTGGGCCGATTATAAAAAAGAACACAACATTTCAACAGGGGGAAGCAAACCCTGGGATAAAAAGAAATAGTAGGAATTAAATCCGATATTTTATGAATGATATACTTTTTCCGATAATTGAACATTATATAGGAACTAAAGTTTCTGGAATTAGGAGGAATGATGAATTAGTTCTTTTTAGAACAAGTAATGGGCAGGGGGGAAAAATTGAAAAGAATTTATACGGGGATTGGGACTTATCCGTAGGTGATGAAAAAGTATGTGAAATCGAAGACGTACTTTTCTCTATTTTCTGCGAGTCTAAGGACCAACCACCAATTGATAAATATTATAAAAAATTACTAAAATTAAAATCTGGAGGCTCATTAAACTATCAATCTGATATACTGGTTGATCAGTTAATGCTTTCGATTGAATTTTTAATTATGAACATGGATGTCCAATTAGAAAATCCAATTAAAATTGGATCTTTCCTAGCTTTCAGTCATGATGGAAATAAATACGTTTTAGGACTAAATTAAAAATATGGCGGGTATTAAACACTTAAGTGAGATTTATAAAAAACAAGGAGCCAAATTTCTAGATGAATTATTTGGGAAGGATCTTACAGTTTCTGAGAAACTAAATGGCATGAGCTTTTCGTTTGAGAAGAGCGTATATGATGGATCTCTTTCTTTTTATAAAAGGGATCAAGTTAATCCTATTTCTAAGATCGATAGGGTCTTAATGAAATATTATGAATCTCCTATTTCTCACATCCAAAGTTTGGATAGTTTAGTTATGAATGAAATCCCGAGCGGATGGAGATTTGGAATGGAATTTTTTATAAATCCTAGTCCAGTATTACTATCATATCAGAGAATTCCAAAAAATGGATTAGTTCTTACTCACATCATTGTTAAGAACGAATTTGGAGATATTGAAAGAACTATAGTTGAAAAAGAGGAATTAGAATACTGGGCAAATTTAATAGGAGTAGAAAATCCACCGATCATATTTCAAGGAAGATTATCAGATGAGCAAAAAGTTGCAATCAACGATTTTATAAATTCTCCTAACGATCGTCTTAAGAATGAATATGGAACTGAAAGTTTTGCTAAGTTCTTAATAGGGACATTAAACAAAGACATTAATAAATCATATTTGAATGATTCTCTAGAAGAGCCTATTGAAGGAGTAGTTTTTAGATTTGGTCCAATAGACGGAACTGGTGAATCGTTTACTGCTAAAATTCTTGATCCGATGTTTGAAGACATCACTAAGCAAAACAACGTTAAGAAGGCAAGCTATTTTCCTAGCGATATTTACGGAATTACCATTCTAGAGGTAATGAATTTTATTCTAGATAAAAATGTTGATAGCTTTCAATTCGAAGGCGAAGATCCCCAAGACAAATACATTTCTTATATCTCTGCAGTATTCAACGCATTTGTTGAAGAGCACGGAGAAAAATATTTAGGGCTTGATTTTCAAGAACCTGAATTTCTTAGACAAGAAGGTTTTGAAATCAATTCAGATTTAATCAAAGACGAGAAGACTAAATCCCTAATATCGGAAGACGAAAGTTATCAATCTCTTTTTAAAGTTATTCTTTCTGCTTTCAGAAAAATAAAGAAAAGACCTGGAGGATTTTTCACTCAAGGAGCAATCGAACAATTTAATTTATTGGTGAGAGAAATATCTAATTATTTAAATAATAGTATTTCTGTTGTTGAATCAATGATACCTACATTTGATCAATTTAGAAAGACCAAAAAAACTTTTGTACCCCAGGAAGAAACCGAAGACGAGGAAGAAGACGTAGAAGATGAAGTAGAAGAAGTTCCCGTTAAAGAAGATCCTATTGATGAACCTGCAGAGGATCAGTCGGAAGAGCCTGTTGTAATAGAAGCACCTAAAGAAGGCGAAGAAGAAACTGTAAATCCTATTGATGCGGATCTAGTAAATCAAATAAAAGACGTTCTTGGACAAAATGATCCAATATCGAGTCAAACCCTAATTAATCCAGGTAAGGAAGTAAATATCGTAATTGGTAAATTCCAGCCATTCAATAATGGTCATTTAAAGCTCATTAAAAAAGCAAATCAGAGTAATGGATTACCTGTTGTAATAATGGTCGTTAATGGCTCTAAAAACTTCATAAAAGGGGAGATTATGGACAAGATGATGTCAATCGTTTCGAGCGAACTCCCTAATGTAGTTGATTCATTTAAGTATATTGATGACGATCTTCTTTCTAGCGCACTTAATGGTTTAGGAGAGAAATATAATCCTAAGACTTTAACCGTTGGAACCAAGAGACTAGATAATTATTTATTACAAGCAAGATCTCTAAAAAAGAGAAAAAAGTTAGATAAAGACTTCGTTCTACAGACAGCACCTGAGTGGGTAAATAGTAAAGAAATCCTCAACGACTTAGGGGAGAAAAACTACCTTAATTTTAAAAAGAATGTCCCTAAAGGACTAGCATCAATCTGGGAAGAATTAACCAGATGCTACGAATCATCTAAATAATCATAAATCCTGCTAAATGCAGGATTTTTTGTGATTACATTATTTTTTCGCGAGGCCTAACCCTATATTTACAGAGTAAATTAAAAATACAGGAAATGTCTCAAACAATAGATTCGCCAGCATACTCCAGGGAGGACGTCGTTGAAACCGGGAGTTCAAACCCAGGAATAGATCAAAATGCGAGGAAAAAAATCATTAATTGTAAACTTCTTTTAATGACAAAAGCTGCTTTCTTTGGCCAGCTCTCTATGAGCTTGGACTTTATAGAAAGAAGGGATCTTCCATTCAAAACCATGGCAACCGATGGATTTAAAATCTACTATGACCCAGATTTTGTTAATTCAAAACCAGACTATGAAATCAAATGGGTTATCTGCCACGAGATTATGCATTGTGCTCTTCATCACTTCTTAAGAAAGCAAGCAAACCCAACAGTTTGGAATGCAGCAGCAGATTATGCTATTAATCAATTAATCGATGGATCTGGTTATTCCGACCCTAATCAATCTCCGTTTGGTGTTATGCCAAAGGGGGGATTACTTGATAAGAAGTATGATGGTTGGTCAGCTGAACAAATTTATAATCATCTAATAGAAAATAACGTTCAGCTACCTCCTGAAGAAGGATGGAACTATGGAAATGTGGAACCTCCAGTTTTTGTTGGCGTTGTATCTGAGGATGAAGTTGATCCGGAAGATGTGGAAGAATGGGGAGAGAAAGCACGAGTTGGGGATTATGTTACTTTACCTAATGGAAAGTTTGGTAAGATCGATGCTATTGATGATACTAATGGAGATGCAACAATATCTCCGATAACAGAGAAAGCATTGAAAAAGATCATAGAATCTCAGACTGGAAGAAAAATAAAAAATATAATTTAATAGATCATGTTAGTTAATGTCAAAGAATTAAGAAAAGTAGAAGTTGAATACGAGCCGGTTGACCCGAACGAGAATGAGCAAGAACAAGAACAAGATACCCCTCCGCCTCCTCCTGGTATGAAAAAACCATGGAACGAAAAGCAGGATCCTAATGATAAAGGTAAAGGAAAAAGCGGAGAAGGAAATGGTGCAATGAAACCCAAAATGGTTATGAAAAGACCAACCGACGAAGAGGGATTAAAAAAGTTCTGGAAACAAAAACTAGAAGAAGCTAAAGATCGATCTGCTGGATCCGTTCCTGGAAATTTACTTCGAGCTATTGAAAGACTTTTGGGTGTTAAAATAGATTGGAAAGGTCAGCTTAGAAAATTCGTCATCAGCATGTCCTCTAAATCACAATACTTTTTACCAAATAGAAGATTCCTAGGAAGTGGAAATGTATTATGGGGTGCTAAGAAAAAGAAAGAGAGTTTTGAGACCTTAGTAGTTATCAGCGATACATCGGGATCTGTTGCAGACCATGAACTCCACCAGTTTGTTACAGAAGCTTTAGGTGTAATGGAAAGCTTCAATCCCAAAGAAACATATTTGATCTGGTGCGATACCACAGTATATGAACCAATCGACGTTATTAAAAAAGGAGAAAAATTCGATGTTAAACATGCACCAGGTAGAGGCGGAACAAGTTTTATTCCTCCTTTTGAGTGGATAGAAAATAATCTTCTGGGCAAAAAGAAACTTGGACCAATTTTATTCTTTACTGATGGATATCCTAATACAGGAGAGAACGGGGGATGGCCAACAGAAGATATGTTTAAGATCAGAAGTTATTCAAATAAAGTGTTCTGGATCATTATAGGTAAAGGTGTACCCAATGACGATCCTAATATTAGAATACCGTTTGGAAAGAGAATAGATCTTGTTATGTAAAAAAATTATCGATACAGAAAAATACCCCGCGTACAGACCGTACATTTGGAACATCAATTAAAAATAGAAAATGGAAAATTTACCCTATCCTTCATCAGACGTTGTAAACGTTGACCCTGCAACATTAAAAGATGAAGTTGTTGCCAGATTTGAAAGCCTAAGTCAAGGCGGATTTAATAAACCGATTTTTATTTTCGGTGCACCAGGCATCGGAAAAACTGAAATTGTTTCTCAGGTTTGTGAAGAGCTTGGTATAGAACTTTTGACAGTCGATTTACAGTTTATGGATCCTGCAGATTTTCTAGGGGTACCTTCGGTAGTTGAAGTATCATCTGACGGAAAATATGGTGAAGGTGTAACAAGAACGAATCCACCAATTTGGTTACCTCGGGATAAATCAGGAAAGGGAATTATTTTCTTTGATGAGCTTAATAGAGCAGCAGATCCAGTAATTACTGGTATGATGAATCTAGCACAAGGACGAAGAGTAAACACGTACAATATGCCTGATGGATGGTTAATCGTTGCGGCAGGTAACAGGCCTAGTGACGACAAGCCAGAAGCAGTTAAAGATTTAGGAACTGCACTTGCGGATCGTTTCTCAATTTTCAATTTAGTACCAACGGTTAAAGGTTTCATTGATTATGTACTTAAATCCGAATCCCCTTTAAAAGGAGCAATGGGTGCTAAGGCAAGAGAAGTAGTTCTTCCTGAACTTCTAAGTTTCTTAGAATTCTCTGAAGATTATTTTCATACCTTAAATCCAAATAAACCGGATGTTAAGTTTGCTACCCCAAGAGGATGGATTGATGGATCTAAATTTCTATACTCAAGATTGAAAAGAATGAAGGATCAGGGAAAAGAAGAGATCAGCCCAGATGAGATCCTAAGAATATTTCAAACCGAAGTGGGATACACTTCCGCAAATGCCTTTGTTAAATTCTACAATATCGTTCAAAGCATTCCTATCGGCGATGTAGTGAAAGTGTTTGATGAACCAAATAAAGCCCCGATCCCTAAAAAGAGTGCAGGAAGATATGAACCCGACGTAATGTTTGCTACTCTTGCAGCAATCGTATCTAAATCAGAAAAGCTTAAGCCACTAAAGCCTGAGCAATTCTCGAATGCAATAGATTACTCTATTAGAATAGATTCAGCAGAATATGCCTCATCTTTTATTAATATGATGATGTCTAAGCATGGCGAATATGTCAAAACTGACAGAAAATATTCTATGCACATTAAGAAGTTCAATGAATACTATCTTAAGCCTTTACAATAGTAATTTAAAACCCTGGGTAATCCCAGGGTTTTTTGTGGGACTAAGATTTTGTTTTTGAATATATAAAGAAAAGGGATTAGATGAAATTCATTAAAGATTTTAAAAACTACAAATTAAACGAGGATGCTGGATACGGTAACGATTACTTTGTTGACCAGAAGGTGGAAAAATCACAGTATTACTTCTTTAAAGTTGGAGAAGGTGAGGATGAGACGGGTTTAATAGTTAAAATAGGAAAATTTGCTAAATCCACAGTTATCTCAGAAACTGAGAAAAGCTATGGCGTTATTCACATAGAATCCATCACTCCTGAAGATATGGACGACTATCTTGTTAATGATAGTGAATACAGATCTAAAGAGGATGAAACCTTTGCAATTGCACCAGATCTTTTAAATCAAGCTTTTGTTATCATTCAAAAAGCAATGGACAACTATTTAGAGAAGAATCCTAAAGTAACAAAGTTCTATGACGAGATTCTCGAAAACCTAGATATGACCCCAGAAGAATACACAACCTTTGTAACTCCTAAGATAGAAGAATGGTCAGAAGGAAGATGGAGTGTTCAATCAGGTGCCACTCAAAACGTTCTAATTTACATGAAAACATCTCATGAGTAATTTGAAGAAATATAGTGAGTTTATTAATGAATCGTTGACACCTGTCATGTATATGAGTGTCAAGAACCCTTTAAAGAACTCTGTTGTTAAATTCCTGTACGAAAAGGATAAAGCGACAAGGAAGGAAATTCTCGAATTCGCCGCTACCCTTGGGGAAAGTGGACAGTCGGTTGATAGAAGATGGATCTCAAGAAACAATCAATTGATTAAGTGTATTGTTTCAGAAGAAGGACCAAACCAATATACCCTAACCAGATTAGGGAAAAGATTTGCTAAAAACCTCATAGTTAATGAAACTAAAGGGTCATAGTCAATATAATTAATAAATATTTTTTTATGGAAAGCTACGAAAAATTAGTTGCACTCATTGAGTCAATGAAAGAAAACGTCGAAAAATTCTTTGTTAAAGGCAATAAATCTGCCGGAACAAGAGTTAGAACACAAGCTCAAGAAATCAAAAAATTAGCACAAGAACTTCGTTTAGATGTTCAAAATGCTAAGAAGACTACAGAGCAATAAGATAAAACTTTAGAAGCCAGCCTTAGGGCTGGTTTTTTGTGCCCTTTGATTTATTGGTACCATAATTTGAAACAACCAACCAGATTTTGACTTTAATTGATATATAAAACAATAAATTATGGCTTATTATCAATGTAAAGTAACGTTTGATTCTGGTGAAACAAACAAACAAGGAAAACCAATGATCACTAAAACTGTGATGCTAGTTGAAGCTACTGGAGTAACAGAGGCAGAAGCTAGAATCACAGATCACTTAAAATCTGATATTATGGATTTTGAAGTGACTTCGGTTGCCTTGTCTAACATCGAATCGGTGTTGCAAGAAAAAGACAAGTAAAAAATGAAAAATCCTAAATCTCCTGTAGAAGATCAAATCCAAGAAGGCGGTAAAGCAGACATCTCTAATTATGAGGTTCCTGATAGTCCGGTTAAAATACCAGACAATGATACCGGTTTTAAAATGGTTAAGAAAAACTACAGGAGATTTATTTGGACAATGGACGAGCATTCCAAGAAAAGAGTTTCTGGCAAAGATAAATAGTATTGAATATAAAATACTATTATGCCAGCAGTAACACGGACACAACAAAGACTATTCGGTCAGGCATATGGTGTTAAGAAATTTCATAGCACCCACGGCAAAGAAGGAATCAATCCCAAAGACATTAATCCCAAGTATAAGGATGAGATAGTTAAATTAGCTAATTCTATGTCCATGGCTGAGCTTGAAAAGTATGCAAGCACTAAACATAAGAAACTCCCAGAAAGAGTTAAAGAAGGAGCTATAAAGGACATTTATTATCATTTAAGTCCTGATGCTGAATATGATCCTTCCAGGGAGAAAGAAAGAAGAGCTGGTAATTTAGCAGACTATAGAGAGTTTATCAAAAAGAATAAAAGTAAATAATATGGAAACTAAAAAAATCAATGAAGGATGTGGATGTGGAGGAGGATCTAGCGTAACTAAAGCTTCCCCTAATATTCCTACCAGAGAAATTGATCCTTCGATCGGAAAAATGGCTTCCTTATTTGATGGAAGAAATGGAAGAATCGATGATTCTATTAGAAATTCCAGAGGTGAAGTTATCGGATATGTGATGAATAATGAAAAAGGAACATTTAGAGTTTTCAAAGATAAAGTTAGTGACATTTACGAAAGCGAAGGTGCAATGGCATCATTAGATGCTACACCAGGTATGGGTGAGGTTGCTCCTCCAACAAGAACATCAACTGGGTCTGGAGATGTTTTCCCTTCTTTAACAACAGGAACAGGAGCAGCAAAGAAAGGAAAGAAAAAGAAAGAAACTAAAGAATCTTCCAAGTCAGTTTTAGACTGGAACGCATTCAAGAAAAATATGCTTAAGAATCAGAATTAGTATGCCATCTTGGCTTTTTGATTTGCGGAAATATGACAAAATTGCCTCTATTTATTAGAGGCATTTTTTTTGCAATCTATTTGATGAATATAATTTTATTAACTATGATTACAAACTTATTTCCAACCAGAGTGTTTGATTTCTACACCGACAACAACGATCTATGGGAAAAGTATGTTCCCGTTGAAAATGGAACAATCACTCTAGACGTTCCTGGATTTTCTAAAAAGGATTTAACTTTAGAGGTAGATCAAAGTGAAGGTCTAATTTCCATTAATGGAGAGAAAGAAATCAACGGTAAAAAAAGAACTGTTAAGAAATCAATCAGGGATTATCGATTGAGAAATATCGATCTTGATGGGGTAGAAGCCAAGATTGAAAATGGGGTATTAAGTATCTATTTAAAGGACTTAGATAAAACTGTTAAAGAGAAAAAACGTCAGATCTCTCTCAATTAGATGAAACTACCCTTCTTATTTTATGTATAAAAAGGGAATATGATAATCGACATTGAAAATCTCGGGGAAAGTTTAAGAGTTTCCCATTACACGGAGGAAGGCGATTTAGCCTACCTAGATTTGAAAATACCGGTATCCGAAAGGTATACTTGGAGAAAGTGTTCGGCTGCCGATAGGAGTCGTGAAAAAGGTTGGGCTTCTTGGGACGGTTTTCCTGTTAAGAAGCAATCAACTTTAAAATACGACAAATATCGGCAGGTTGAATTACTTGAATCTTTCGATCCTGAAATTACAAAACCTTTATGGGAAACTCAAACCCCTAAAAAATACTTTGTTGATATTGAGGTTGAGATCACAGACAATCGTGCAGATTCGCTAGACACGTTACGTGCTAACAATAAAGTTCTCACAATTGCGATTGCATCATCAACTGGAAAGATTCTAGTTCTTGGTTTAGATAAAATGGATTCTCCTAAAATTCTAAACATTGAAAAAAGAATTAATGATCACTTCAAAGATCTTCCTTACGATACTAAATGGACTTTCAATTATAGATCTTTTGAAAGTGAGTTTGATATGATTTACACTTTCATGTCTAAGCTCATGCATAAAATGCCTTTGATTACTGGATGGAACTGGTTTGGATATGACTGGCCTTATTTAAGTAATCGTGCTAGAAAACTAGGCATTGATCCAAAGATATCTTCACCCAGTGGGGTATTGCTCGGTAAAGAACAAATTCCGATGCACGTACTTATGGTCGATTACATTCAGATCTACAAGAAATGGGATCGGGTAATTAAGATTAGGGAATCTGATTCTCTAGCATATGTTTCTAATGCAGCACTTGGAGTTTCTAAAATCACTTACAACGGAACATTAAAAGATTTATACGAATCTGATTTTGAAACGTATATCTTTTATAATGCTATTGACTCCTGCCTAGTACATTACATTGATCAAAAATTAAACACGCTTGCTACGTTCTTTAAAATCGCAAACGTAAGCGGTGTAGAAATCAATAGAGCACTTTCTCCTGTTTGGACAACGGAAGTTTTGATGTTAAGAAAATTCAGAGAAAGAAATCGAGTTATTGTCTATGATCGCAAAGATGAAGAACACACAAGATTTGAAGGCGCTTATGTTAAACAACCAATTAAGGGTTTACATGAATGGGTAGTTTGTTTCGACTTTGCATCTCTATATCCAAACACAATGATGCAATGGGGATTATCCCCTGAAATATTCATTGGAAAGAATTTATCAAATCCTCCCGAGGGTGCAATCAAAACTGCTGGAGGTGCATACTTTCATTCTAAAGATGGACAACAACCAGTACTAAGAGATGTACTTACAACATTATATTCCATGAGAAAATCTGCAAAGAAAAAATACGTGGAGTGCGAAACAAAAATAATTGAATTACAGGAAATATTAAAATCAAGAAAATAATGGCAAACGTAGATAACTCATGTGCTCATTTGGAAGTAGAAGATGTGTTTAGTGAATCTCAGAACACCCTAGCAGATCTCTATAATTTGCAAAAAGACATACAAGAAAATGTATATGGTTACGATTTTGATCAGCTTAGATCTAAACCCCTTAATGAATTCCGTCAGTTTTTTGATTGGAATTATCACGCTATCCAAGATGAACTCCGCGAAACGTTTGATGCGCTAGGAGGAATTAAAGATGGTATAGGTAATGGAGTATGGAAGCCGTGGAAGAAATCGTATCACGAAAAGGCTCCTGAAATGACATTTAATTCCTTAAGTGAATCTGATAAAAAAGAATTGCAGATGGAATTAATTGATATCCAGCACTTTCTTTTTAATATGATGCTTGCATCGGGATTAACCCCATCAGATCTGATGAATATGTACTTTGCTAAAAACAAAGAAAATAGAGAAAGACAGAAAAGAGGATACTGATAAAAATCTATAAAAATCAAAAATAAACAGGAAGATCTTTTAGATCTTCTTTTTTTGTGCTTAAATATATCTTAACCAAATTGATGATGATATATAGGGTTGAATAAAAAGTACTAGAGTTGTCACAGAAAACCAGACCGGAACTTAGGATACGATTTCAAACGGGTGATATACCTACCCAACAAGATTTCGAGGATTTATTCGATAGTTTCTATAACATATTAGAAGATCCACTTAATTCAGCTGTAGGACCGACGGGTGCAGCTGGACCAATAGGAGCAACAGGACCTACAGGAGCCACTGGAGAAACCGGTGCTACTGGAGCTACTGGTGAAACTGGAGCTACCGGGGAAACTGGTGCTACTGGTGCTACTGGTGCTACTGGTGCAACCGGACCTGCTGGAGCAGCTGGTGCTACTGGTGGACAAGGAACTCCTGGTGCAACTGGGGCAACTGGTGCAACCGGAGCTGCTGGTCAAATTGGAGCAACTGGTGCTACTGGTAGTTCAGGTGCTAATGGTAACGACGGTAATGATGGTACTTCAGGAACTTCTGGCGGGTCAGGTACTTCTGGTGCTGATGGTACTTCAGGAACCTCAGGACAAGATGGAACCTCTGGTCAGGATGGTACTTCTGGACAAGATGGAACCTCTGGTCAGGATGGTACTTCTGGACAAGACGGTACATCTGGTGAATCTGGAACCTCCGGTGAATCTGGAACATCGGGTGAATCTGGAACATCAGGAACCTCTGGTGAATCCGGAACTTCTGGCGAATCCGGTACTTCTGGTGCTGATGGTACGTCTGGGCAAGACGGTACCTCTGGTGAATCTGGAACATCTGGAACATCTGGACAAGACGGTACTTCTGGTGAATCCGGAACCTCCGGTGAATCTGGGACATCTGGTACCGATGGTACTTCTGGTGAATCTGGGACATCTGGTGAATCCGGAACTTCCGGTGCTGATGGAACCTCTGGTGAATCAGGAACATCCGGAACCTCTGGTGAATCAGGAACATCTGGAACCTCTGGTGAATCAGGAACCTCCGGTGCTGATGGTACATCAGGTGCTGATGGAACCTCTGGTGAATCAGGAACATCTGGAACCTCTGGTGAATCCGGAACATCTGGAACCTCTGGGGAATCTGGTACATCCGGAGAATCAGGAACTTCTGGGGAATCTGGAACTTCCGGGGAATCGGGAACTTCTGGTGCTGATGGTACTTCAGGTACTGACGGTACTTCGGGTGAATCCGGAACTTCAGGACAGGACGGTACTTCTGGGGAATCAGGAACATCTGGGGAATCTGGAACTTCCGGTACCGATGGTACTTCTGGAGAATCTGGTACTTCGGGAGAATCTGGAACCTCTGGTACTGACGGAACCTCGGGAGAATCCGGTACTTCTGGTGCTGATGGTACTTCAGGTGAATCTGGTACTTCTGGTACCTCTGGCACAGACGGTACTTCTGGTGAATCTGGAACATCAGGTACCTCTGGCACAGACGGTACTTCTGGTGAATCTGGAACATCAGGTACTGACGGTACCTCTGGTGCTGACGGTACCTCTGGTGCTGACGGTACCTCTGGTACTGACGGTACCTCTGGTACTGACGGTACTTCTGGTGAATCTGGAACTTCCGGTACAGATGGTACTTCTGGGGAATCCGGTACTTCTGGTACCTCTGGCACAGACGGTACTTCTGGTGAATCTGGAACATCAGGTACTGATGGTACTTCTGGTGAATCTGGTACTTCTGGTACTGATGGTACATCCGGTCAAGATGGTACTTCCGGTGAATCTGGTACTTCCGGTACTGATGGCATTTCTGGTACTGATGGCACTTCTGGTACAGATGGAACATCTGGTGAGTCTGGAACATCGGGTACTGACGGAACAAGTGGAACTTCGGGCACTGATGGAACATCTGGTGAGTCCGGAACATCTGGTACAGATGGAACTTCTGGTACAGATGGAACATCTGGTGAGTCTGGAACATCGGGTACTGACGGAACAAGTGGAACTTCTGGAACAGACGGTACATCTGGGGAATCCGGAACATCAGGTACCGATGGTACATCCGGGGCTGATGGTACTTCTGGTACAGACGGTACTTCCGGTGAATCTGGAACTTCTGGTGAGTCTGGTACCTCTGGAACTGATGGAACGTCGGGAACAGATGGCACTTCTGGTACTGATGGAACGTCAGGTACTGATGGAACGTCTGGTGAGTCTGGCACCTCTGGAACTGATGGAACATCAGGTGAGTCTGGAACCTCTGGTATGGATGGAACATCTGGCGAATCTGGTACTTCTGGTACCGATGGAACCTCTGGTACTTCCGGTGAATCCGGAACATCAGGTACTGACGGAACTTCTGGTATAGATGGAACATCCGGTGAGTCTGGTACTTCTGGAACTGATGGCACTTCTGGAACTGATGGCACTTCTGGCACCGACGGTACCTCTGGTGAATCTGGAACTTCCGGTGAATCTGGAACTTCCGGAACAGATGGCACTTCTGGTACAGACGGTACATCAGGCGAATCTGGTACTTCTGGAACTTCTGGTACCGATGGAACCTCTGGTACTTCCGGTGAATCTGGTACTTCTGGTACAGATGGAACATCTGGTACTGATGGAACAAGCGGAACTTCGGGTACTGACGGAACATCTGGTGAGTCTGGAACATCTGGTGAGTCTGGTACTTCTGGTACAGATGGAACATCTGGTGAGTCTGGTACTTCTGGTACTGACGGAACATCTGGTACTGATGGAACAAGTGGAACCTCGGGAACCGATGGTACATCAGGTGAATCTGGAACAAGTGGTACTTCCGGTACTGATGGAACATCAGGTGAATCTGGTACTTCTGGTACAGATGGAACAAGTGGTACTTCCGGAACAGACGGTACATCCGGCGAATCTGGAACATCTGGAACAGATGGCACTTCCGGAACAAACGGTACTTCCGGTACAGATGGAACATCCGGTGAGTCTGGAACATCAGGTACAGACGGTACTTCCGGCGAATCTGGCACTTCTGGTACTGATGGTACATCCGGCGAATCTGGAACATCAGGTACAGACGGTACATCTGGTGAATCCGGAACATCAGGTACTGATGGTACTTCAGGTACTGACGGAACAAGCGGAACTTCCGGAACCGACGGTACATCTGGAGAATCTGGAACATCAGGTACCGATGGAACCTCTGGTACCTCAGGAACAGACGGTACTTCCGGCGAATCTGGAACATCAGGTACTGATGGTACTTCAGGTACTGACGGAACAAGCGGAACTTCTGGTACAGATGGAACATCTGGTACTTCAGGTACTGATGGTACTTCTGGTGAATCTGGTACTTCAGGTACTGATGGTACTTCAGGTACTGATGGTACTTCTGGTGAATCTGGTACTTCTGGTGAATCTGGTACTTCAGGTACCGATGGAACCTCTGGTGAATCTGGTACTTCTGGTACAGATGGAACATCTGGTGAGTCTGGAACATCAGGTACTGACGGAACAAGCGGAACTTCAGGTACTGACGGAACCTCCGGTGAATCTGGTACTTCCGGCGAATCTGGAACATCGGGTACTGACGGAACAAGCGGAACTTCTGGAACAGACGGTACATCTGGCGAATCTGGAACATCAGGTACTGACGGAACAAGTGGAACTTCTGGTACAGATGGCACATCTGGTGAGTCTGGAACATCTGGTACCGATGGAACCTCTGGTACTTCCGGTGAATCCGGCACATCTGGTACCGATGGAACAAGCGGAACAGATGGTACTTCAGGTACTGACGGAACAAGTGGAACTTCTGGTACAGACGGTACTTCAGGTGAATCTGGTACTTCAGGTACTGATGGAACTACTGGCACTTCTGGTGAATCTGGTACTTCAGGTACCGATGGAACTTCTGGAACTGACGGAACAAGTGGTACAGACGGTACTTCAGGTGAATCTGGTACTTCAGGTACCGATGGAACCTCTGGTACTGATGGTACTTCCGGTGAATCTGGTACTTCAGGTACCGATGGAACTTCAGGTACTGACGGAACAAGTGGTACAGATGGAACTTCTGGAACTGACGGAACCTCTGGAACTGACGGAACCTCCGGAACTGATGGAACAAGCGGTACGGATGGAACCTCCGGAACTGATGGAACTTCAGGATCTTCAGGAACTTCTGGCAGTTCGGGATCAACGGGTACGTCTGGATCTTCCGGTGTTTCTGGTTCTTCTGGAACGAGCGGGGCGAATGGTATTTCTGGCGGTAGAACTTACCTGATGAATTATTCAGTCTCTACCAATTCAGCAATAGGTTCTCCTACTTATAAAGAATTATCTACTGTAGGATCTGGAGCTGCTGAACAAACCGTAGCAACAGCATCAATTGCAGGAGGAGCGACAGTTACTGTAGCTTCTTTTGCCACCGATTCTAACGATCCCGGAATAACTAACATTTTACCGGGTATTTGGTCCGCAGCTTTACACTTCCAGTCAAATGGAAATTCCACATGGAATATATGGGTGGAGGTCTACAAATATACTACAGGAGGGGTAGAGACACTTCTCTTTACAACAGACACTACTCCTGCTATAGCAGATACTACCCCTCAGATGTATATCTCAGATACCTATTATGCAGGGGGAACTATAAATGCTACCGATAGAATAGTAATTAAGGTAAGAGCTCAAAATACAGGTTCTAATGCACACGTTCTTACCTTCTATACAGAGGGTGCTGCTAGATATTCATTTATAACTACATCATTAGCTCAGGCTGCTTCAACCTCTGGTACTTCTGGTTCTTCTGGAACGTCGGGATCTTCAGGCTCTTCGGGTAGCACAGGAACTTCTGGATCTTCTGGATCTTCTGGTACATCTGGTACAGATGGAACTTCTGGATCTTCTGGAACATCGGGTGAAAATGGAACTTCTGGTACTGATGGTACTTCTGGTACTGATGGTACGTCAGGTGAATCTGGTACTTCAGGTACTGACGGAACTTCTGGTACTGATGGTACTTCTGGTACTGATGGTACGTCAGGTGAATCTGGTACTTCAGGTACTGACGGAACTTCTGGTACTGATGGTACTTCCGGAATAGATGGAACATCAGGAACTGATGGTACTTCCGGAGAATCTGGTACTTCTGGTACAGATGGTACTTCTGGTACTGATGGTACGTCAGGTGAATCTGGTACTTCAGGTACTGACGGAACTTCTGGTACTGATGGTACTTCTGGTGAATCTGGTACTTCAGGTACTGATGGAACCTCAGGAACTGATGGAACAAGCGGAACTTCCGGTACAGACGGTACATCAGGTGAATCTGGTACTTCGGGTACAGATGGAACAAGTGGAACATCCGGAACTGACGGAACATCAGGTGAATCTGGTACTTCGGGTACAGACGGTACATCAGGTGAATCTGGAACCTCCGGTACAGATGGAACCAGCGGAACGGATGGTACTTCCGGTACCGATGGAACTTCTGGTGAATCTGGAACCTCTGGTACAGATGGTACTTCCGGTACCGATGGAACTTCTGGTGAATCTGGAACCTCTGGTACAGATGGTACTTCCGGTACAGATGGAACCAGCGGAACTGATGGTACTTCAGGAAGTTCAGGAACAACGGGTTCTTCTGGTAGTTCAGGATCATCAGGTAGCACCGGTACATCGGGTACTTCAGGAAGTGCAGGAACGTCGGGTTCTTCTGGTAGCACAGGAACGTCAGGATCTTCAGGAACTTCTGGTTCTGCTGGTAGTTCAGGATCTTCTGGATCTACAGGTACATCAGGTACTTCAGGAAGTGCAGGAACATCTGGTTCTGCTGGTAGCTCAGGATCTTCAGGATCATCTGGTAGTACCGGATCTTCTGGTAGCTCTGGATCTACAGGTACATCAGGTACTTCAGGAAGTGCAGGAACATCTGGTTCTGCTGGTAGCTCAGGATCTTCAGGATCAACGGGTACTTCAGGTACTGCTGGAACTGCTGGAACATCAGGTTCTGCTGGTAGTTCAGGATCATCTGGTAGCACTGGTACATCAGGTACTTCAGGAAGTGCAGGAACATCAGGTACTAGAGGTAGTTCAGGATCTTCAGGAACTTCGGGTACTGCTGGAACTACAGGAACTTCTGGTTCTGCTGGTAGCTCAGGATCATCTGGTAGCACTGGTACATCAGGTACATCTGGAAGTGCAGGTACATCAGGGTCTTCTGGATCCTCTGGATCATCTGGAGTAAATGGATCTTCAGGATCTTCTGGAACATCAGGTACTGCCGGAACTACAGGAACTTCGGGTTCTGCTGGTAGCTCAGGATCATCAGGATCAACAGGTACTTCAGGTACATCAGGAACTTCAGGTTCTGCTGGTAGTTCAGGATCATCAGGATCATCAGGATCAACAGGTACTTCAGGTACATCAGGAAGTGCAGGTACATCGGGAGCAAATGGATCTTCAGGATCTTCAGGATCTTCTGGATCTTCGGGTAGCACTGGAACGTCAGGATCTTCCGGAACCTCTGGTTCTGCTGGTAGTTCGGGATCTTCAGGTAGCACTGGTACATCAGGTACTTCAGGAAGTGCAGGAACATCAGGTACTAGAGGTAGTTCAGGATCTTCAGGAACTTCGGGTACTGCTGGAACTACAGGAACTTCTGGTTCTGCTGGTAG